>Ga0268266_10000247_pt1 | contig 91489 bp, 99 predicted proteins | sample KBSS13metaG_FD_190356 | JGI IMG/M metagenome (GOLD analysis project Ga0268266, IMG submission 190356) | Switchgrass rhizosphere microbial communities from Kellogg Biological Station, Michigan, USA - KBS S1-3 metaG (SPAdes) (version 2) | ecosystem: Host-associated > Plants > Roots > Rhizosphere...
GCGGCCAGTTCGCCATCGCCAGGATTTCCGACGTCTCCGGGTCCATCACGATCGCCGTCGCGCCTTTCGGCGAGTACGTTTCGCCGACCTTCGCCAGCACCCGTTCGGTTTCCCCTTGGATCACCGGGTCGAGCGTCAGTTCGACGTCTTCGCCGTCGCGCGCTTCCTTCACGGTTTCCAGCTTGATCGGGTCGCCGAGCGCGTCGGTCACCACCTTGCGTTCGCCTTCTTCGCCAGCCAGCGCTTCGTTCTCGCCCAGCTCGACCCCGGTCAGGCCCTCCCCTTCGTTGCTGACCACGCCAATCGTCTGCCCCGCCATTTCGCCCTGCGGGTAGGTGCGCCGGCTGCCGGGGATCTGTTCGATCCCTTCGATGCCGAGTTTTTCGATCTTCGTCGCGGCCGAGAGGTCGACGTCTTTGGCCAGGTAGGCGAAGCCCGATTCCGTGTTCAGCGCCTTCAGGATCTTGGCGGGCTTCTGCTTCAGGATCGGCGCCAGCTCGTTCGCCGCCTTCACCTTCTTCTTCACCAGGTAGGGCGTGGTGACGATCGTCGCCGCGTCTTCTGAGGACGCCAGGCGGGTGCCGTTGCGGTCGAGGATCGCCCCGCGGAGCCCGGGGACCATCACCGTCTGCGTCTGCTGGTTCAGCGCCTGGGACGACAGCGTCGACGCTTCCACCCCCTGCAGCCAGAAGGCGCGACAGACGATGAGGAGGAAGGCGACGAGAAAGCCGGCGAAGAGGAGTCCGATGCGTCGCTCGATCAGGCGCATCGCGTCGCTATTCCGCCGGAACTTCGGTCACGCCTTCGGAGGCGAGGAGTTCGGCGTATTCGCGTTCGAAGATTTCGATCTGTTCGGGCGTGAACTGGCTCAGGTCTTCGCTTGATTCGCCAGCCGCGGATTCGCCCGTTGAGGTTTCTTCGCCCGTGGCAGCTTCTTCGCCCGTCCCGACCCCTCCGGCCGCGACTTCTTCGCCCGACGTGGATCCTTCGGCGCTCGCACCTTCTTCACCGGAGGTGTCGCTTTCGGACGTCGCGGCTCCGGCGGCGGTGGGCGCGGCGGCGGCGAGGCGGGAGGCGGCTTCGGCGATGTCGCTGCCCTTCGCCTCGATCAGCTGCGGCACCGCGCCGTCCGGCATCTTGAGGCCCAGTTCAGCGGCCTCGTGACGCATCCGCGCCTGGCCGAGCACGGTCGCGGCGCGAGTCTGCAGCATCGAGTTCTCTTTGCCGAGCAGGGTGTTCTTGGCGTCGATGTCCCCGCTCGAGGCGGCGAAGCTCAGCGTCACCACGTTGAGCGCGACGATGCCGACCAGCAGCAGGCCGAGCAGCCCGATCCAGAGCCGCCCGCGGGTGAGGCGGTGGATCAGGCCGGACTCGGGAAGTTGGGTGACGCCGACCGCGGCGCGGCCGACGTGGCCCGCGGCGATCGGGATGACGCTCGCCGGGCGGCGCCTCGGCGCGACCTTGCGGCGCGCGGGCTTGCGGGCGGGAGCGGCCTTGGCCTTACGCGGGGCCGGCGAATTGAGGTCGACCTTGCGCGGCCCGCCCGGTTTGGGACGGTCGCGCGGACGTTTCTTCGGCTCCGGCGGCGCCGTGCGCGACGGCGCCGGGGCGGCCTGCGAGGTGCGGCGCTTGGGGACGGCGACGGCCATCAGCCGGCCACCCCACTCGGCTCAGAGGTCGTGTCGAAGGCGATCTTCACCGCGGCGCGCAGGTGGGCGGAGCGGGAGCGCGGGTTGTCCGCCATCTCCTCCGGGCTCGGCGCGACGGCGCGGCGGGTCAGCAGGTCGGCCTCCGGCTCGTGGCCGCAGACGCAGACCGGCAGCTCCGGCGGGCAGACGCAGCCGGTCGCCTTGGCGGCGAGGAACTGCTTCACCGGGCGGTCCTCCAGCGAGTGGAAGGCGATCGAGGCGAAGCGGCCGCCGATCGGCAGCGAGTCCCAGGCCAGCGGCAGCACCTCGTTCAGCAGGTCGAGCTCCCCGTTCACGGCGATCCGCAGGGCCTGGAAGGTGCGCTTGGCCGGGTGGCCGCCGCCGAAGCGGGCCGAGGCGGGGATCCCCGCCTGGATCGCGGCGACCAGCTCGCCGGTGGTGCGCAGCGGACGACGGGCGACGATCTCGCGGGCGATGCGGCCGGCGTGGCGCTCCTCGCCGAAGCGACGCAGCACCTGGGCGATCCGCGCCTCCGGCCACTCGTTCACGAGGTCGGCGGCGCTGAAGCCCTGGCGCGGGTCCATCCGCATGTCGAGCGGCGCGTCGTAGGAGTAGGAGAACCCCCGCTCCCAGGCGTCGATCTGCATCGAGCTCATTCCCAGATCCATGTAAACCATGTCTGGGCGGATTCCTTCGCCCTGCAGCGCGCGAAGTCCTGCAACGAAGTCGGCGCCGACGAAGAGCGCGCGGCACGGGGCCTCGGCGGCGAAGCGGGCGAAGCGCTCGGCGGCGGCCGGGTCGCGGTCGATGCCGATCAGCGTCCCCTCCGGGCCGAGGCGCTCGGCGATGAGGCGGGCGTGGCCACCGGCGCCGAAGGTGCAGTCGACGGCGGTCTCGCCCGGCGCGGGAGCGAGCAGGTCGACCAGCTCGGGCGCGAGGACGGGCTCGTGCTCGCGGGTCACGAGAGCCAGGGGACGCGGCCCGCCGGCGGGCGCGTGGGAGAAGGTGGGAGTGCGGGCGGCATGAAGTCTCATGGTTACTGGGCGCCGGCTCCGGCGAGGCCCTCGGCGATTTCCGGCGCTGCCGCGTCCAGTTCCTCCTCCTGCTTCGCCCAGGCCTCGGCGTTCCAGATCTCGAGGTACTCGCCGGCGCCGATCACGACGCATTCCCCCTCCAGGCCGGCGTGCTCGAGCAGCGGCTTGGGGATGCGGATGCGGCCGGCGGAGTCGAGCTTCTCGTCGAAGGAGCCACCGTGGAAACGGCGGCGCAGAGCCCTGGCGTCTTTGCCGAACGGGCTGTGCGGTGAGAGGAAGCGGTCCGACAGCTCCTCGAACTCGGCGGTCGTGTGAACCCAGACGCAGGGGTCGAAGCCCTTGGAGAGAACCACTCCGTCAGCTAGCTGGCTTCGAAAACGGGAGGGCACGGTAAGTCGATCCTTGCTGTCCAGGCTGTGCTCATAGAGGCCCCGAAATGCCATTTCGGTGTCCTTTCTGAGCGCGGGTTCGAGGGCGGAAAAGAGTTGGGACCGGAGTGATGAGGTGGGAGGAGCCTCACCACCCCGGTCCTGGGCTTCAACTCGAGCGCCACTTTGACACACATTCCCCCACAACGCAACACAGACCCACCATGAAATCCCATTTGCAGGACGACCCCTGGCAGGAATCGGACCCGGCGAACGCGAATTCGCTGCGCTGGTCCGAGTTCAAACGGCTGCTGCGGCTCCCGGAAACCCGGGGCTTGTTGTTCGGCGCCGTGGTGGGAGGCGGGATCCTCGGCCTGCTGATCAACCCCTCAACCGCCTGGGTCCTCCCCCTGCTCGCCCTGGTGGTCGGGATCGGCGTCGTCTTCTGGATCGCCGACCGCAACGCGGCGCGGGAGTTCTGGGAGGTCTACGCGCGCGTCCGCGGCTTCGACCTGGGCGGACGGACGCGGCTGCCGGAAGCGACGCCGCTCCTGCGCGAGGGGACGCTGAGCTACGCGACCCGCACGCTCGACGGCCAGATCGTCCCCGGGATCTACGGGACCCTGGCGCTCTACACCTACGAGGAGGAGACGATCGGCCTCAACGGTCAGCCCGAAACCGTCTACAACGACTTCACGCTGGTGCTCGCCGAGCTGCCCGAGTGCGCTCCGTATATCCCCGAGCTCTACGCTCAGGCGCGGCGCGGGGCGCACCCGTTGGCGACCTTCGGAGACGGCTTCCGTCGCGGCAGGCGCACGGTCAGGCTGGAGAGCGAGGCGCTCGACAAGCGCTTCGAGATCCTCGTCGGCGCGCGCCAGGACGAAGTCTGGACCCGCCGCCTCTTCACCCCCGCCTTCGTCGTCTGGCTGGCCGAGGCGCCGCCGAAGAAGCTCTCGGTCGAGCTGGTCGACGGCACCCTGGTCGCCTACGTCCCCGGCCACAAGGAAGATGCGAAGGACCTCGACGCGCTCGCCGCCGCGGCCGGGGCGATCGCGCGGCGCCTGCTCGAGGAGTCGGCGCAGACGTCAGCGGAGGCACGGTAGGTTGCCCGCGTGAGCACGCCCGAGAACCCAGAGACGCAGGGGCCGCAGGGACCGCCGCCGACCGAGGAGCGCGAGTTCACGCCGCCCGAGGTCGTCAGCAACGCGCCGACCGACGCCAACGCGCTGCGCGGCTTCCACTTCAAGCGCCTGCTGCACAAGCAGCTCACCTGGTGGCTGATCGGCGTCCCGGCGCTGGTCGCCGGGATCGCGCTCGCGGTCGGCGCCGGCCCGGTGGTCGGGCTGGTCGTCCTTCTGGCGATCGTCGCGGTCGGGGTCGGCGTCGTCTTCGCGATCGCCGACTCGAAGGCCGCCGACGACTTCTTCAACGTCTACGCCGAGAACCATGACCTCACGCTGGGCGGCAAGACGAACCTCCGCTCGGCGACGCCGCTGCTCCGCAAGGGCGACAACCAGTACGCCGAGCGGACCCTGACCGGGGAGATCGCCCCGGGCTGCGACGGCCTCCTCGCGCTCTACACCTACGAGGAAAAGACCACGGACTCCAACGGCAACCAGCAGACGAACTACCACAAGTTCACGCTGGGGATGTCGGAAGTCCCGGAGTGCGTGGCGCACGTCCCCGAGCTCTATTGCCAGAAGCGCTCTGGCCTCCGCGCCCTGGAGGGCTTCGAGGACGTCTTCCGCCGTGGCAAACGCCGCGTCACCCTGGAGAGCGAGGCGCTCGGCAACCGCTACGAGATCTTCGTCGCCAAAGACCAGGACGACGTCTGGCTCCGCCGCCTCTTCTCCCCCAGCTTCATCGTCTGGCTGACCGAATCAGCCCCCGACAAGTTCGCCTTCGAGCTCGTCGGCGGCACCCTCGTCGCCTACGTCCCCAAGCACCGCGAAGACGCCGCCGACCTGGACAAGGTCGCCGCCGCGACCGGCGCAGTGGCGAAACGTCTGCGGGAAAAGTCGGCGGAGCAGGAATAGGCGGCGCGCAGTCCGGGGCGGCAGTCCTAGGGGCGTCCTGGGCGTCTCATCGCGGTCCTGGCTGGCTGTGACCGCGATGAGACGCCCAGGACGGGAGGGGTTCGTGAAACATCCGGCACGGGTTCGGGCGGAGGTCGGACTTACGTCGGAGGTGCGTGCGAGAGAAACCACACCTGCCTCGGATCGGTGACGAAGATGCCGGGAACTCCACACTTCCCGCGGCCTTCCGGCACATTCGTGCGCTTTTCGGGCCTGAAAAGAAGGCCCGAAAACGCGCTGCACGGGTTTTCCACCCTATAGGGGGGTCAATGCATGCAGCGCGGAATCGACTGTTGTCCAACATGCACGGAAGCGTGGACTTCCCACGTTCTCTCCAACGAGATGCGAGTCTCGTCACGGAGACGTCTTCCTCCCGTGAGGAACCCGCTGCACCGCGGCGAGCCTCCAGCCGCACTCCCCACATCCCCGGCCGTCTCGGCCACGGCCACAGCCAGCCAGGGCCGTGACCGAGACGGCCGCTCTCACCGACCCGCCTCGCGTCCCTCACCTCGGGCGCCAGCTTCCCCCCGGCCCGGACCCCCACCTAGAACCCCGACAACAACGTCCCGGCATTCGCGATCAGCCCCGCCGCAATCATCAGCATCACCGAGGGGACGAGGACCAGGGCGACGACTAGTTGGATCTTCGGGGCGGCGCGGGCGGCTCGCTCTTCGACGGTGCGGCGGCCCTCGCGGCGGAGGTTGGTGGCTTGGCGGCGGAGCTGCTCGGCGAGGGGCGAGCCGAAGCGGCGGGAGCGCTCGATCGAGGCGACCAGGGTTGCGATCTCCGAGCCGGGGACGCGGGTGCGCAGGGCGGCGAGGGCGGCACTGAGGGAGCTCCCGCAGGAGAGCTCGGCGACGGCGATCCGCATCTCCTCGGCGAGCGGACCCTCGCCGGCGCGGGCGAGCTGGGCGAGTCCCTCGCCGGGGCCGCGGCCGGAGGCGACGCTGACCGCGAGCAGGTCGAGTGCGTCCGGAAGGGCGGCGACGAGACGTCGGCGACGACGGCGCGCCTCGCGCTCCAACAGCGCGTCGGGGAAGAAGAAGCCCGCCGCCGGGAGCCCGAGGGCGACCGCGATCCCGATCCGTCCCGGCGCCGCGGGCGCCGCCCCGAGGGCGAGGATCGACCCGAAGCAGGCGCCGGCGAATTTGCCGAGCAGCAGCGCCGGAAGCGGCAGGCGCGCTTCGAGCCCGGAGCGCCGCAGCCGCTCGGGGAGGTTCAGGGCGAGCGCCGCTCGCGCCCAGCGGGCATCGACTCGACCGTCCTGCTCTCTTGCGGTGTTCGAAACTTGGTCCCTCGCCAACTTTCGAACACCGCGGGCGATCAGGACCTCGCGGCCGGCGGCGAGGGCGAAAAGGGTCGCCACCGTGAAGCAGAGGCCGACGGGGGTCAATCGACCACTCGCGAGAGGCGGCGGATCGCGACGAAGCCGATCGCCTGGAGGCCGGCGGCCATCGCGAGCAGGATCGCGGAGGCGGGCGAGCCCATCAGCTTGCCGAGGAATCCGGGCTGGACCAGCTCGGCGAAGAGCGCGCCGCCGGTCGGCATCGCGACCACGAGGAGGCCGGTGAAGCGCGCCTGGGCCGTCGCCGACTTGGCGTCTTCGGCGACCCGGTCGCGCTCCGCCGCCCCGGCCGCGAAGCGGCGCAGCAGGCCCGCGAGGTCGCCCCCGGCGAGGCGTTGGCTGAGGAGCGCGGCGGCGAAGGCATCGACCCGCTCCGAGCGCATCCGCGTCCGCCAGGCGGCGACCGCCTCGGCGGTGCCGGCGCCGAGGTCGAGCTCGGCGCCGAGCCGCGCCAGCTCGGCCGCCGGCGGGCCGTCCAGGTAGGCGGCGGCCGCGGGCAGCGAGGCGCGCAGGGAGCGCCCGGCGGCGAGCGAGTCGGCGACCGCGGTGGCGACTTCGGGAAGCGAACGCTCGACCGCGGCGCGGTAGCGCCGGCGGCGGCTGGAGATCGCCCAGGCGGCAAGGGCCGGCCCGGCGACCGAGAGCGGCAGCGCCACCTCGAGGCCGCCGAGCAGCCAGCCGGCGAGGATCGCCGCGATCGCGCCGAGCGCCGCCAGCCGCCGCCTCTCCTTGGTCGAGGGCGCGTACCCCTCCCGCCCGGCGCGCCGCAGCGGCTCCACGGCGAGGCGAAGCCACGCCGCGATGGCGGGACTGGCGAGCACCGCCTCCCGCGCCGCCATCGCCAGCAGCGCACCGGCGAGCGCGCCGACCAATGCGGTCGGAGCGGTCATCCTCGCCCCCGGCGATCCGGCCGCCCGCGGCTTGCGGTCGGCGCGCTCACCTCTCCACCTCGGCGATCTCGGTGACGCGGCGGGAGCCGTCGGGCATCCGTCGCAGGTGGACGACCAGGTCGATGCCGCGGCGGACCTGCTCGGCGATCGCCTCGTGCGGCAGCCCGACGCCGGCCATCAGCGCCAGCGTCTCCAGTCTGGCGATCGCGTCGCGAGGCGAGTTGGCGTGGACGGTCGAGAGGGCGCCGTCGTGGCCGGTGTTCAGCGCGGTGAGCAGGTCCAAGGCCTCCGGCCCCCTGCACTCGCCGATGACGATCCGGTCGGGCCGCATCCGCAGGGCGTTGCGGAGCAGGTCGCGGATCGTCACCTCGCCACGGCCCTCGACCCCGGCCGGCCGACTCTCCAGCCGCACCACGTGGGGCTGCTGCAGGCGCAGCTCGGCGGCGTCCTCGATCGTCACCACTCGCTCGTCCGCGCCGAGGAAGCTGGAGAGAGCGTTCAGCAGCGTCGTCTTGCCGGAGCCGGTCCCGCCGCTGACGAGGATGCTGCGCCGCGCCCGCACCGCTTCCTCGAGGCCCTCGCGCTGCCCCGGGTCCAGCGTGCCCAGCTCCACCAGCCGGTCCGGCCCCGGCCGTTCGGCGCCGAAACGGCGGATCGAGATCGCCGGGCCGTCGATCGCCAGCGGCGGGATCACCACGTTGACGCGCGAGCCGTCGGCGAGGCGGGCGTCGACCATCGGGCTCAGCTCGTCGACGCGCCGTCCCAGCGGCGCCAGGATCCGCTCGATCGCGTTGCGCAGCTCTTCTTCGTCGGCGAAGCCGATCGAGGTGGCCTCGATCCGCCCGCCGCGCTCGACGAAGACGCGGTCGGGCCCGTTCACCATCACCTCCTCGACCTTCGGGTCGGCGAGCAGGATCTCCAGCGGCCCGAGGCCGACGCTGTCGCGGATCACCCGGGCGGCGATCTCGGCGCGGTCGGCGGGCGCCAGGATCGCCGCCTCCTCGTCGACCAGCTCGCGGACGGTCTGCTCCAGGTCGGGCGCCCCGCGTCGCCCGGCGGCGGCCTCGGCGCGGCGACGCTCGACGAGGCGCTCGCGGAGCGTCGCGGCGAGTTCGGCGACGTGCCGCTCGCGCGCGCTCATCGCCCGCCCCGCGGCATCACGGTCACCTGGCGGGCGAAGCTCTCGGCGGCGATCAGGCGCAGCGCCTGGGGCCGGGTCAGGCCGAGGGTCGCCTCCGCGGTCCCGATCGAGTCGCCTTCCGGCGAGGCGCCGAGCCCGAGCAGCGGCACCCCGGCCGCCGCCACGTAGGTATGACCGGTGCCGCCGTCGCCCGGTTCGGTGGTGACGACGACGTCGACCCGCGAGCCGACCGGCGAGCCGCCGCCCAGGCCGAGGGCTTCGGCGCCGCTGACGGCGATCTGCACCGGCCGCCGGCCGGCCGCGAGCCGCGGCCCGGGTGCGTCGGTCCGCGGCGGACGGAGCTGGGCGGCGAGCAGGTAGGCGCCGCTCGGGATCGCCGCCGCGGGCACCAGCCCGAGCGCTTCGGCCGGATCTCGGAGCGCACTCGCCGGAACGAAGCGGGCCGGGACCTGGCGCACCTCGAGGTCCCTTTCGGCGACGGTCGGCTCCACCGCCTTGCCCGCCGGGAGTTGCGCCGCCGCGATCACGACCGGCCGCAGCGCCCCGTAACCACGGGCGACGCTGTCGCCGTAACCGTCGGCGATCGCCCCGGCCGCGACCGCGGCGATCAGGGCACCGACCGCGAAGGCGACCGCCCGCGCCCGCCGACTCATCGAAGGCCTCCGGTTCGCGGGCGCGGAGCCAGCGGCAGCTCCAGGACGGCGCTCGTCCCACGCTCGCCTTTATGCAGTGCGAAAGCTCCGCCATGCCGGGCCGCGGTGCGGCGGACCAGGCGCAGGCCGTGGCCGTGGCGGGCGCGGCCGGAGAGGCGGCCGAACGGTCCACGCACCTCGCGGCGGCGCCGCGCGCCCCGTCCCTTCAGCACCGCCTCGCGCTGCCGCGCCCGGCGGCCCGCCCCGTTCCCGGAGTCGACGACCGCCAGGCAGATGCGATCGCCCGCCAGGTCGGCGGCCAGCTCGACCTGCCCGCTGCCGTGCTCCAGCGCGTTCGCGATCAGGTTGTCGAGGGCCGCGGCCAGCTCCAGCCGGCTGCCCTCGACGACCGCCTCGCCGGCGTCCCAGCGCAGCGCCAGGCCCGTGCCCCACATCGCCGCCTGGCCGCGCCAGCGCCGCCGCGCCGCCTCCAGCAGCGGCCGCAGCGCGACGATTGCGGTCGGCGCCGCGTCGCGCTCGCCGTTGATCTCCCGCTCCAGCGCCGCGAGCGCCGCGGCAGCCATCTCCACCGGCCCCTCCCCGGCGCCCGGCGCCTCCTCGCGAGGCGCCATCAGCGCCAGCGCCTGCAGCGGACGGCGCAGCTCGTGGAGGCGCTCGTTCAATACGGTTCTCCGGCGACCGTCGCGGACGGCCGTGGCAAGGGTCACTCCCGCTCCGCCGAGCGCGGGCCAGACGGCCAGCCGCGCCGGCGCCAAAGCGGCGATATAGGCGGTCACATCGTCGATCCACATGCCGCGTCAAGGGCCGGGGAGGCCAATCTCTCCCCCCACCCCCAAACGTCCAGTCCGCTCAACGCGACAAAATCAGGGTCAGTTTCCGTGTGACGGATTCACTTCCGCAATTCGGCGAATCCGCAGGGCGTTTTGAAATACTTAACGCTCGGTCCGTCGCTCCCCCCGGACACCCGGCGCCGGCCCGATCTCGCTTTTACTCCCGCCCCACCCCAAAAGGAGGCCATTCAATTGGCTCAGACTCGAACGACCCCCGAGGGAATCACCCAACAGCTGGCCAAGGCGCTCGCCCATCCGCTTCGCGTGCGCATCCTGACCTCGCTGAACCGGGGGATCTCCAGCCCCAACCAGCTCGCGCAGGAACTTGACGAGCCGCTCGGCAACGTCAGCTACCACGTCAAAACGCTGCTCGAATACGACTGCGTCGAACTGGTGAAAACGGAGCCGCGTCGCGGTGCCGTCGAGCACTTCTACCGCGCCACCGAGCGTGCCTTCTTCAGCGACGCCGACTGGGCCAAGATCCCGGCCTCGGCCCGCAAGGGCATCGACGGCGTGATCATCGAGGCGATCGGCAAAGACGCCACCGCCGCGATGATCGAGGGCACGATCGACTCGCGCACCGACACCCACATCTCGCGCACCCCGCTGAACCTCGACGAGGCCGGCTGGGAGCAGCTCAGCAAGCTGCTGGCGGAGACGCTCGAGTCGGCGATGAAGATCGGCGAGGAGTCCGCGTCCCGGCTCGCGAACGACGGTGCCGAAGGCATCAGCTCGAGCCTCTCGCTGCTGCACTTCGAGGTCCCGGCCAAAGAAGCCAAGTAGCTCCGAAGGGGTGGCCGGCGAACCTGGGTGGGCGCCGGCCACCTGCCTTCAGCGTCGACCTCAGAGCGCGTCGACCGCTTCTTTGGCTTCCTGCAGCCCGACTCCGGTCAGGTCGCGGTAGCGTTTCACCGCCGCGACCCGGTTGCCGCTCTGGACGAGCTCGATCACCTCTGGCGGCGTCTCGGTCGTGACGGGATAGTCGTAGGCAATGCCCAGGTTCGCCGAGATCAGCGCGACCTGGCGCTCGATCCGGTCCACCTGGGCAATCAGGTCGGAAAGGCTCTGGCTTGGCATGGGCGGGATTATTCCGAGTCGTCGACCAGCCGATAGCCGATCCCCCAGCAGTTGACCACGTACTTCTGGTTCTCCGGGTCGAGTTTGCGGCGGAGGCGGCTGGCGTGGCTGTCAAGGGTCCGCGTGCGACCCGCGGGCGCCTTGAAGCCCCACACGTCCCGCAGCAGTTCGTCCTTGCTGAAGACGCGGGTCGGGTCGGAGGCGAGGACGCGCATCAGCGTGAACTCTTTCTTCGCCAGGTGGACCTCACGCTCGCCCACCGTCACCTTGCGGCGCGATGGGTCGACCATGATCTCCCCCACCCGCACCGGCCCGTCGTGACGGCTGTGGCGACGGCGTAGCACCGCCTCGATCCGCGACCGCAGCTCGTCGTAGGAGAACGGCTTCTGAACATAATCGTCCGCCCCGAGGTCGAGGCCCCGGACCCGGTCGGTCGTCCCGCCCCGGCCGGTGAGGACGATGATCGGCAGATGCGGGTTGAAGCGCGCATCGACCCCATCCGACCCGCGGATCTCCCGCAGCACGTCGAGGCCGGACGCATCCGGCAATGCCAAGTCGAGCAACATCAGATCGGGGTGGTTGTAGCGACACAGCCGCAACGCATCGGTAGCGCTCGGCGCAGGCAGGACCTCATACCGGTCCGCCATCAGGTGCTCGCACAGCAGGTCGAGGGTGGCATCGTCGTCCTCGCAGACAACGATCGTGGCGATCTCTTCTCGTTCAGGCAACATGGCCCTCCCAAGGGCTGGGGCAGGGCTTTCTAACCCCCCAGCGGAGCCCGGAAGGAGCGGGATTCGGGTGGCGAGGGGCCCGGGAAAGGGACGCGAGGCGTGTCGGCGAGAGGGCCGTTTCACCCACGGCCCTGGCTGGCTGTGGCCGTGGGTGAGACGGCCGAGGTATGAAAGCGCCGGAGAAAGTGCGACGCCGTTGCGGGTGAGGTGAGGGAGATGCCCCGAACTCCACACTTCCGCGCAGGTTCCTCATGCTTCGTGCGCCTTCTGTCTGACCCGAAATGTTGACGGGCCGAAAACCCGCCATATAGACGGGTTTTCGGCCCGTCAACCTGGGGGTGCTGGAGAAGCGTGACGAGGGTGTGGAGTTCCGGGCGGAAGCGTGACGAACCCTTGGACTTCCTGGCGAAACCCTTACGTCCTGGGCGTCTCGGACACGGCCACAGCCAGCCAGGGCCGTGTCCGAGACGCCCAGGACGCTCCTAGGACTGCCGGAGCGGCCAGAACCTAAGCCGCCGGCACCTCCAGCACCGCCACGGCCCCTCGACACGCGACGAACCGCCGGGCCGGCACGCGGAGGCGCGTACTCACGACCGCCCCATCCGCGTCAAGGAAGTACAGGTCGAGCGCGAACCTCATGCCGAAGGTGTGGACGCTCGCGCACCTTGGGATCAGCAGTCCCGGCCCGGCGTCCTCGCGATCGAGGTGGGAAAGGCCCAGGGTTCGGGCGCGGAAGCCGGTCGCGATCGGGACCTCGCGGTCGTAGAGGAAGCGGTACGGGAGGTGGGCGAAGCGCTTGGAGGTCATCGGGGACCCAAGGGCTGGGCGGGGTCAAAATGTCCCCCCTGAAGAAAATCGGCTTTTTTGGCACGACTTCGTCGCCAAAATCCCTTCTCACTGCAACCCCGCGTTCAGAGGGGTGCCCAGCGAGGCACGGAACTAGGATGATCGGCAAGATGCAGCGCGCTGCGACACCGGGCTTCCGTCGCGGCTCTGGGCTTCAACTCACATGGAAAAGAAAACGACCCGCAGAGGGAATTATGAGTCTGGCTCCGACTACGTGTTGGAGTACGGAGAGCTTCGCTTCGCCTTCAACGAGGAAGACTTCGCGCAGCGGGTCGAGCAGGCGGCGGTGAAGCTGGCCTTCGTCGACCAGGGGCTCACCTCGGAGGAGCTGGACGACCTCCTCGACCTCGCCGTGAGTGGCGAGATCGCCGAGCCGAGCTCCCCCCTCGGGGAACACATCAACGAGAACTGGGAGGACCTGGTCGGTCCCTCCAACCGCAGCCTCGTCCACTGGATCCGCCGCCTCGTCTTCCGCGGCGCCTGGCTCGACCAGCGGGTCAAGGAGGGTGAGCTCGACATCGTCTTCGACGAGCGCACCCAGACCTTCGGCTACGTCCAGCCCGACCGCAGCGCCGAGCTGATCGAGCTCTCCAAGGAGCCGTCGTGGCGCCGCATCGCCTACCGAAGGTAGGCAGCGCCCCGATCCAGCTTCGTCGACGCGCCTTCCGGCGCGTTTTTTAGTTCCGCTCCAGAGCCACGACGACGGTCAGCGAGCCCTTGCCCGACGTGGCGTCCTTGCGGCCGGCGTCGAACAGCTCCTTCGCGGTGTCGGTGTCGCCGAAGGACTCGGCGAAGCGGGTCACGGAATCGACCAGCAGGATCACGTCTTCGCCATCGCCGGCGCGGCGCTGGGCCGCGGCGAGCGCGTCGTTGGCGTGGCGGGCCTGGCCGGCGGAGACGAGCTCGGCCTTCGGCGCCTCGCGCTTCCAGTCGGCGAGCTCCTCGGGGCTCGGGTCGATCAGCAGCGCGACGGGGTCGGGACCGTCGGAGCTCTCGGCGAGGTCGGCGGCGACCCCGCGCAACAGCTCGGTGGCCGCCTCGCGGCTCTCGGCGATCAGCACCGCCTGACGGCCCGACTCGGCGGGCAACAGCAAGTCTTGGATCGAGATTCCCTCCTTGCGGCGGCCGAACGGACGACGGCGTCGACGGCGGCGGCGCGGGCGCGAGCCCTCCCCGTCCTCGTCGGAGTCCTTGCCGTTCTCAGAAGCCTCGGCATCGCGGCCGGAGTCCTCGGAATCGCGGGAGGCCGGCGCGGCGCGTTTGCGGCGCGCAGGGGGCTGCTCCTCTTCTTCATCCTCGACGTCGGCGCGCTCCTCGCGCTCACGACCGCCCGCCGAGCCCCGACGCCGACGCCGACGCGGCCGCTCGCGGCCCTCCTCGGAGTCGGCGTCGCGGGACGCGGAGCCGCCCTCGTCGCCGTTGCCGTCGCTCAGGCGCTCGATCAGCTCGGCGCGCGACAGCATCCGGAATCGCTCGACGCCGGCCGCGGCGGCGAGCTGGTGGAGGTCAGAAAGATGTTTGGATTCGAGCTCGGTCTTGGTCATCGGAGGGCGACTTTAGTCAACGCGGTCCGCCGAGGACGCGGCGGCTCCGGCTCCCGCGGCGCCGGCGGTCGTCGCGCCGCCCGCAGGGGTGCCACCATTACTTCGCGCCGGGTCGACCCCTTCCTCCGCCGCGACGTCCTCCCAGGCCGCGATCTCGGCCTCGACCCGGCCCTCCGACCAGCCCAGCTCTCCGCCCAGCGCCGCCGCGATCGGCCGCCGCGCCTCCGGGTCGCGCAGCGCGGGCGCCGCGAGGATCCCCAGCCGGGTGCGCCGCAGCAGCACGTCGGCGAGCGACCGGGCCTGCTCGTGGCGCGCCGCCAGCACCACCTCGGCCAGCAGGTCGGGACGGTCGGGGACGATCGGCGCCGCCAGCTCCGGCCGCTCCCGCGCCAGGTCGAGCACCTTCCGCGCCGCGTGCCCGTAGCGGAAGGAGAGTTGGGACAGGGCCTCCTCCCCCACCTCCTCGGGGGCATCCAGATCGGCCGGGCGCGCCTCCATCCCGAGCGGGATCTCGGCCGTGTGGCACGGCGCCTTGCGCCCTTCGCGCTCGACCAGCCGGTCGACGGTCAGTTTCGCCATCCGTCGGTAGGTCGTGAGCTTTCCGCCGGTGATCGTCAGCATCCCCGACGACGTCTCGTACAGCTCCTCCTTGCGCGAGATGTCGACCGACTTGCGCGGATCCCCACTCGAGATCAGCGGCCGCACCCCGGCGTAGGCACCGACCAGATCGCTTGTGCCGAGCGTCGTGCCGAAGAACGAATTCGCCGCGTCCAGCAGGTACTCGACTTCGGCCTCGGCCGGGCGCGGGTGGCGGGTATCGCCCTCGAAGTCGTTGTCGGTCGTGCCGATCAGCGTCCGCCCGTACCAGGGGAGCGCGAAGATCATCCGCCCTTCGCCCGCCGGGACGATGCAGGCGGCGCTGCCCATCGGCAGGTCGGCGGCGTCGAGGACCAGGTGGGTCCCGCGGCTCGGCGCGATCCGCGGCACGTCCTCCTCCTCGATCACCTCGGGGCGGATCGAGTCGGCCCAGACGCCGGTCGCGTTGACGACGTGGTCGGCGCTGACCTCGATCCGCTCGCCCGAGTCGCCCTCGACGAACGCGACCCCGGCGGCGCGGCCCTGCCCGCCGGTGACCTCGACCACGTCGGCGCCGTTCAGCATCACCGCGCCGTAGCGTTCGGCCTCGCCGAGCACGGTCAGCACCAGTCGCACGTCGTCGGTCTGGCAGTCGTAGAAGAGGTAGGCGTCGTGCGGGTCGCGCGAGGCGAGCGCCGGCACCAGCTCCAGCACCTCGTCGTGGTCGATCGTGCGGTGGCGGTCCGGGGACCACCACTGCTCGTCCTCGCGGGTCTGCGCGCTGTATTTATCCCGTTTCTCGCGCTTCTCCCGGCGGCCGCGGCCGGTGCGGGTGGCCGCCATCACGTCGTACATGTTCAGTCCGAGGCCGACCTTGCGGTCCCGCCTCTCCTCGCCGAGAGCGGCGACCAGGAACGGCGTCGGATAGACGAGGTGCGGCGCCAGGTGGACGAGCAGCTGGCGCTCCAGCAGCGCCTCGCGGACCAGTCCGAGGTCGAAGTTCTGCAGGTAGCGGAGGCCGCCGTGGACCATCTTCGAGGAGCGGCTCGAGGTCCCGACGGCATAATCGTCGCGCTCCAGCAGGGCGACCGAGTAGCCGCGAGAGGCGGCGTCCAGGGCCACCCCGGCGCCGGTGATCCCCCCGCCGATCACGACCACCTCGAAGTGGGCGCCCGCGATCGCCTCGATCGCCGCGGCACGGGTCAGCATCGCCCCGCCCCCGCGCCCGTCACGTCGACCCGGTTGACCCTGCCAGGCGCCAAGTCCATGGGACGAGGGTACTGGTCGCTCAGGAGTAGCGGCGAGGCGGCGGCGGAGGCTGTGGGACGCCGACGTGCGGGGTCGTGCCGTTGATCGCCAGCGGTGCGGGCGGCGGCATCGAGCCGAGCGTCACCGGGCCACCGTTCGTCGGCGGAGCGCCGGGCGTCGCCGGGGCACCCGGCCCCCCCGGTCCACCGCCTGCCGGGGGCGCGCCCTTCGGGTGGGTCGCCTTCCAGCGCTTGTACGGGCCGTAGCCGATCGCGAAGAGGAGTCCCCCGACCACGAGCCCGGCGATGATCGAGCCGAGCACCGAGCCGTCGGAGCCCGAATCCGAGTCGGATTCCTCCGTGGGCACGCCTTCGGAGAACGATTCGCCGGTGCCTCCTTCGAGCGGCACCGCGGGCGGCGGCACTTCCCCCGGCGGGATCGCGCCCGGCTTTCCTCCTGGCGTCGCGCCGGCACCGCCGGGTCGGCCCTGCTTTCCGTTCTTGCCCTTCTTGCCGCCGGCCCCGTTGTTGGCCTTCGAGCCCGAGGACCCGGTTTCCGGCAGTTCCGAGGGGAATTCGGGGGGCAGGGTCGGCAGGGGCGTCACGCCGCCTTCTTCGGGCAGCGGCAACGGTTCGATTTCCGGAGTGGGGGTCGGAGTCACCGACGGCGTCGGCGTCACCTTCGGCTGCGGCGCCCGCGCCGGCGCTTCCAGCGGCAGGTACTTCCTCGCCGCCGCCACCAGCACCTGGCCGGTCACCCACACCGGCGACTGGTCGCTCTTCGACGAGTAGCGGTAGTGGCCGTCGGCGTCCTGGTTGTCTTCGAGATATTCGAACGCCGACTTACCGCCGCGCTTGAAGTCGGCCGGATTCGCGCCCGCGGCGAGCAGCCCCTCGACCGCCCAAGCCGCCGACTGCGTGTTCAGCGCGCCGTTGCCGCCGAGCCGCCAGCCTCCGCCGGGCTGCTGGGTCTGGCGCAGGTAGCCGATCGCCTTCTTCGCCGGCTTCCCCGAGGGCGTCAGCACCTGCAGCACCGCGCCGGTCCCGTCGGCGTTGCTCGGCGCGCCCGCGGTGTCGCCCCAGCCGCCGTCGTCGTTCTGGACTTCGCGCAGCCATTCGACCGAGTCGGAGACGTTGGCGATCCCGGCCGAGCGCAGGGCCAGGACCGCGTAGGCGGTCGAGTTCGGCCAGCCCTCGTACGAACCGTCCTTGCGCCGTTTGGCGAGTAGCGCCGCGACCAGGTTGCGCCCGCCGAATTCGCGCGGTTCGACCCCGGCGCCCTCCAGCGCGAGGATCGTGCGGGCGAGGTCCCCGGGACTCTGGACCTCGCCGATCGCGCCCTGGAGGAAGTCGACCGGCGACTTGCCGCCGGTGGTGACGTCCTGGGGGTTGACCCCGGCCGCCTCCAGTCCGAGCATCGCCCAGCCGGTCATCTCCTGGGCCGAGTCGGCGCCGGGCTTTTCGCCCCAGCCGCCGTCGTCGTTCTGGACGCCTTCGAGCCAGGCGGCCGCGGCTTCGGTGCCTCGCTGCGGGGCGGCCTCGGCGCGGCTCGAGGCGAAGGCGCCGAGCAGCAGGACGGCGACCAGGATCGCGGCGATGCGGCCGGTCGTCGCGATGCCGCCGCCCGCCGACGCGAGACCGGACGGACCGGAGCCAGGCGGCGTCGCGCCGGGCGCCATCGTCCCGACCTCCCCTCGCTTCCATTCGAAACGTTCACGGAATCGAATCAACATCCTGATCATCGCGGGACCAGCGGCAAGCGCAAGTACCACGTTGCCGGTTGCATGAGCGACTTCAAAGGGGATCGCGCGCCCCTCGAGCAGCCAGAAGCGCTCCCAGGAGAGGCTGCCGCTGCCGTAGGTCGCCATCAGGGAGAAGTTGAGGATCGCGCCGTAACCGACCGCGGCGAGGCCGCAGACCGCGGCGAGCGTCCACCGTCCCACGTTGCGGGTGCCGAGCGCGAGCGCCGCGCCGAGGATGCCGCAGAGCCCCCAGGCCGCCATCTGCCACGGGGTCCAGGGGCCCTGGCCGAACCAGAAGTTGGAGATCAACGCCGAGAAGGCGCCGACCGCGAAGCCCGCCGCCGGGCCGAGCGCGTATCCCGCGAAGATGACGATGTCGGTGGTCGGCTTGACGTTGGGGAAGGCGGCGAAGGCGACCCGGCCGGCGACCGCCAGCGCGGCCAGCGCGGCGACAAGAGCGACGACCTGCGCCGGCGGCCGCGAGCGCTCGTACCACCCGAAGCCGGCAACGAGGACCCCGGCGAGGATCAGGAAGCTGACCAGCTGCCAGCTCATCCCGCCCCCTCCCCGGGTCCTTCCGAGCTTTGGGGGTCTATATGCCCCGAAAGCTCGGAAGGTGAGTCGACGAGGAGGGCGGCGCCCTTCTCGGGGGTGACGACGCCGGGGACGTCGAGGACGCGGGCGACCTCGGTGGCGAAGTACCAGCCGCCGGAGAGGATCTCGGCGCTCGGGCCGTCGGCGATCACGACCCCGTCGCCGAGGAGGACGACGCGCTCGGCGAACTCGGCGGCGAACTCGACATCGTGGGTGGCGATGACGATCGCGGCGCCCTGGGCGGCGAGGCGCTCGACCAGCGCGTGCAGGTCCTCCTTGCGGCCGCGGTCCATGCCACGGGTCGGCTCGTCGAGGGCGACCAGGCCGGGGACGCCGTCGCCGTCGAGGCGCCCGGCGAGGGCGATCGCGAGGGCCAGGCGCTGGCGCTCGCCGCCGGAGAGGTCGCGGGGGTCGGCGTCGAGCGCGTGCTCCATGCCGACCGCGCGCAGGGCGGCGAGACCCGCCTCCCCGGGTAGCTCGTCGCCGACGCGCTCGCGGACGAGGAAGTCGCTCGGGCTCTGGGTGAGGAGCGCCATCCGCTCCGCGGCTACCCGACCGGCGACCGGGTCGATCAGCCGGGCGGCGGTGCGCAGCAGGGTCGACTTGCCGGCGCCGTTGCGTCCCATCAGCGCGACCCGCTCGCCGGGCGCCACGGTGAGGTCGATGCTGCGGATGACGTCGCGGGCGCCGTCGCCGCTGTCGAGCTCGACCCAGAGCCCCTTGGCCTCGAACGCACGCGGTCCCTTCGGACGAGCGGTCGATTGGTGTTGCTCTGGCGACACCAAAGCACCGCGCGTCGAAGCCTCCAGGACGCGGCGCGCGTCGCGCACGCCGACCGGCAGCGGCTCGATCCCGGCCAGGGAGAAGAGGCGCGCGGCGGGGGTCGTCAGCGTCGGGTCGAATTCCCGCGTCCAGGCGAGGAACTCGCGCGGCGGGCCGTCGAAGCCGATCCGCCCGTCCTCGACCGCGACGACCCGGTCCGCCGCCGCGAGGCAGCGCTCCAGCCGGTGTTCGGCCAGCAGGACCGCCACCCCCCACTCCTCGTTCAGGCGGCGCAGCAGCCAGATCAGCTCGTCCCCGGAGACCGGGTCGAGCTGCGAGGTCGGCTCGTCCAGCAGCACCAGCCGCGGCCGGGTCACCAGCGCCGCCGCCAGCGCCACCCGCTGCAGCTCGCCGCCCGACAGCGTGTCCACCGCGCGCCCGAGCAGGTGCGGGATCGCCAGCGCCAGCGCCACCTCCTCGACCGCCCGCGCCCGGTCGCCGGGTCCGTCTCCGCGCATCTCCAGCGGCAGCTCGATCTCCGCCGCGACCGTGGTCGAGACGACCTGCGTCTCCGGGTCCTGGGCGACGTAGCCGACCGCCGCCGCCAGCTCGCCCGGCCCGGCGGCGATCGCGTCGAGCCCGGCGACCTCGACTCGGCCCTCGACCTCGCCGCCGTGGAAGTGCGGGACGAGGCCGCAGGCCGCGCGTAGCAGCGTCGACTTGCCCGAGGCCGAGCGGCCCGCGAGCAGCACGAACTCTCCCGGCGCGACCTCCAGCGAGACGTCGAGCAAGGCCGGCGCCGCGGCGCGCGGGTAGGAATAGGACAGTTGCTCGACCGCGAGGGCGGGCGCGGCGCCGCGACGGATCGCGAGCTCAGACACGGTCCACCTCCCGCGACGGGGAACGCGGCGACACCCCTTGACGGGCGGTGCCCAGCAGCATCGCCCGCTCCCGGTCGGTCAGTCCCCGCACGCCGGGGGTCCGCCGCGGCGGAGAGGCGACTCGACGCCGTACCTGCCGACGCGCCACGCGGATCGGCGCCAGGCCGCTCGCCAAGACCACCGCGCAGACCGCGAGCGTCGGGGCGCCGAGGCCGATGTGGATCGTCGGGTAGGGATGGAAGTCGTCGGCGCCGATGACCTTGCCGACGATCGCCGCCGCCAACACCACCGCGGCGACCGCGTAAAAGCGGGCGTCGTAGCGACTCGGCTCGGGCCGCCGTCGCCCGTGCGGCACGCCGAGGCTGTAGCCGCGCAGCTCCAGCGTCGCCGCCACGTCGACCGCCCGGTCGAGCGACCCGGCCAGGAGGCGCCGCGCCAGCGCCCCCTTCCCCACCGCCGCCGCCCCCGGCCCGCGCAGCCGCCCCGCGTCCCGCAGCCGCCCCGCGTCGGCGGCCGTCACCGGCACCAGCCGCGAGACCAGCGTCGCGGTCAGCGCCGAGCGCGCCGCGATCGGCCGCAGCGCCCGCAGCACCCGGTCGGGATCGACGCAGGCCGAGTAGACGCCGAAGGCAACCATCGTCACCGCCGCCCGCAGCCCGAGCGAGACGCCCGCGACGATCGCCTCCAGGGTGATGTCGACCTGGCCGAGGATCGGCAGTTCCCCCAGCCGGGCGAGCACCGTCTCCCCGCGGTCGACGACCAGGGCGTTGACGACGACTATGAGGAGCGCCAGCGCGAAGCCCATCCGCAACGCCGCGCGGACCGCCGTGCGGGCCCCGGCCAGCCGCCCGGCGAGGCAGGCGGCGACGCCCGCCGCGAGCAGCACCGGCGGGCTCGAGTAGAGGAAGGCGACGACGACCAGCGCGCCGAGGTAGGCCACCGCGGCGCCGGGACGCGCCGACTGCAGCGGCCCCCGACGAGGGATGTAGGCGAACGGCGATCTCATCAGCGTCCAGAGCGCAGCGGCAGCGGCGTCACCGCCCCCGACTCACTCTCCACCGCGTAATGGTCGCGCAGGTCGTCGGCATTCAGCGCTTCGGCCGCCGATTCGACCGCCGCGGGGGTGCTGCCGGTGACGACCCAGACCGGCGGGCCTTCGAAGTGCCGGGTCGCCGCGAGCAGCCCCGCCCCGGGACCGAACGCGTGCGCCTCGTCGCCGTTTTCGTCGAGCCCGACCAGCCGCCAGCCGCCCCCGCCCTGCTCGAACTCGGCGTAGACGCCGCTTTCCCCCGGGCCGTTCTCGAGCAGCGACGCGGCCGGGTCGGAGCGGATCTTCGCCCACGGCCCGACCAGCACCCGGAGCGCCCCCTTCGGCGACCCGGAGGCGATCTTCACGCCTTCGCCTTCGAGCGCGTCGCGGACCGAGCCGCACGCCTTGCCCCCGTCCTGGCAGTCGACGACGACGGCGGGCGCGTGCCCTTCCCAGCCCGTCGTGAACGGCGCCGGCCAGGAGCCGACCACGGCCGGGACGTGCGCGGTCGCCGACCAGTTGTGCATGTCCCACCACACCTGCTCGCCGCCTTCGAGGGAAACCTGGGCGGCGCCGACCGGCGACTCGACCCCGTTCACGTAGAAGAACCAGTCGTAGGGATGGCCGCCGCGTTCGCTTTCTTCGATCCCGTCGATCGACTTCACGTAGCCGCCGCCGTAGCGCGTCTCCAGGTCTTCGACTTCGCCTTCGAGGAAGCGCATCACCGTGTCGGATTCGTTCGCTTCACCGGAGGATTTCGTCATCTGCACCGTGCCGAATTCCCGGGTCACCGTGAGGTCGACGGAGCCGACCTTGTCCCCGGGGCCGAGACCGCAGCCGGCGGCCACGAGCGCTGCTCCGAGGAGCAGCGCGATCGCGACCGCCGTGCCGCGGCGAGACATCAGCTACCGGCGGGCGCCGGGCACTGCGAGCCGAGGCAGACCGGCTCCTGCGCGGAGGGGATCGCGTCGCCGATCGCGGCGCTGATCAGCGTCGGTTCGCTCAGCGTCACCATCACCTTGCCGCTGGCGTCCGTGGGGCCGGTCGCCCCGGTCACCGTCGCGCCCTTCATCGGCTTGTGCTGCCCTTTTTCGTTGTAGGCGAACACGTGGACCGCGAACGGCACCCCGGCGCTCGCCTGCTGCGGCGCGCTCAGCACCAGCTCTTCCGGATACGGGTAGGACGGCGCCAGATCCCAGAGGACTTCGTCGCCCGCCTTGATCTTGGCCTTTTCGCCGCCGACCGTGGCGCCCTTGTGGTTGATCTTCAGGTACCAGGAGGACTTGCCCCCGGCGATGCTCTTGCCGACCCCGCAGAGGCCGAGGCCGAAGCTGAAGTGATCGGTGAGCGAGAGCGGCGCGAGCGCCTTGATCGTCTTGGCGCCGTTGGCGAGCAGGCCGAGCGCCGTGTTGCCCTTGACGGCGACGGACTTGCCGCTGCCGCCGGTGCCGGAGCCCAGGCAGGTCGCGTTCTTGCTGGTCTTGATGTTGATGTTGGAGGTCTTCACCGGACCTTCGGAGAGCACCACGTTGCCCTTGCCGACCACGCGCAGCGTGGCGGTCGTGGCGGAGGCGCTCGCGGTCACGGCGAGTACGAGACAGAGGACCAGCGCGCATGCGCCCACGGTCGATTTCAAACTTCTTGGCATATGAGCCACCCTTTCCTCGAGGGTCGTCTTGGCTGGCCGGGGACAGGTCTCCTGGCTTCCGGGGTTTGGGCTGGCCGCGCCTTCCCGGCGGCGTTGAGCGCCCCCAGTGGCCGACGCCTGCAAGCGGCGTCCGCGACCTCCTCGACCCGGTCACAGTGGCGGGACCACGCCGGTTTCGCACCGGACTTCCCTTGACCACCGACCGTATGTAGGAGGCGAGTCTATTAGGCTCACTCCGCTCTGGCATCGCCTGAGCACTGGGAAGTCCTCGTCCGATGGGAGGTCCGAGATGAAGCGCACTCGATGGCGGCGCCCGTCGCCCGCCCTGGTCATCGCCTGCCTGGCACTGTTCGTCGCCCTCGGCGGCACGGTGCTGGCGGCGACGAAGATCGACGGCAAGACGATCAAGGTGCGGTCCCTTCCGGGCAACCGCCTGGAACCGGGCTCGGTCCCGGGCAACCGCATCGCGGACCACTCGCTGAAGGGCTCCCAGATCAAGGTCGAGACCCTGGGCGAGGTGCCGAGCGCCGCCCACGCCGACTCCGCCGAGACCGCCCGCCGCGCCCAGACCGCGACCGCCGCCGACCACGCCGCCGACGCGACGACCGTCAACGGCCATGCCGTGGGATGCGCCGCGGGACGACGGGAGTTCGCGGGGGCTTGTTGGGACATGACGCCGAGCCTCGCTGCGGTGAACGTCGTCGACGCTGCGGCGGCTTGTGCGGCGCAGGGCGGGGAACTTCCGGCGGTGCTGACGCTCATGGCCTTCGCCCGAGAACCAGGAGTGCACACTTCCATTGCGGGCGAGTGGGTGAACCAGATCACCGCGCTCGCCTCGGACCTGCGCGGGGGCATCATTCTGCAGTCATCCGGAGCGATCGTCGTAGAACCCCTGCAGAGCCTCTTCCACTACCGCTGCGTGACCCCGCTCCTCAGCTGACCGCTCACTAACCTGCGGCGATGATCGGCCGAGCGGTTGCCCTCGCACTTCTCGCCCTCCTGCTCACCGGCACCGCCCACGCGGCACCCACTCCGCGCCAGATCGAACGGTTCTGGACGCCGGCGCGGATGGCGGCGGCGCGGCCGCTCGAGCTGTCGGTCGGCCGCGATGGGCACGCCGACGTCCGCCTCGGCCCGCGCGCACGCGCCGCCACCGCCAGCTACTCGACCGTCGAAGCGCCGGAAGACCCGCCCTATGCCTGGAACGGCCGGCTATACGTGCGCCAGGCCGGCCAGGAAGGGTTCTGCTCGGCGACCGCGATCAACTCGCCGACCCGTAGCCTCGTCCTCACCGCCGGCCACTGCGTCAACAGCGGGCCGACCGACGGGAAGCCCGGCGCCTGGTCGACCTACCTGGAGTTCGTACCGGGTCTCAACCTCGGCGCCGCCCCGTTCGGCACCTTCGTCCTCTCCGGCCGGCCGCGGGCGCTGCCCCAGTGGACCAAGGACGGCAACCCCGACTTCGACCTCGGCGCCTTCCTCACCGAACCGAACGCCGAAGGCGCGGCGCTCGCCGACGCGGTCGGCGGCGGCGCGACGATCGTCACCGACCAGAGCCGGCGGCAGCGCTTCGAAACCTTCGGCTATCCCGGCGGTGGCGAACGGATGCGCACCTGCGTCTCCGGCTTCGCCGGCGTCGACCCGATCACCGCCACCCTGGCCGGCCCGAGCACGAGCGGCGTCCGTTGTAACTGGGCGCCCGGCGCCAGCGGCGGTGGCTGGCTGATCGAAGGCGGCACCCAGATCGACGGCCTGACCAGCTACATCACCGAAGTCGACGGCAAGCCGCTCACCTACGGCCCCTACTTCTCGGCGGCGACCGTCGGCCGCCTCACCGCCGGCCTCTAGCTGTTCCTTATGGCGTCCAGGGCGCCATAAGGAACAGCTGGCCGCGGGCCCTCAGGAGCCGGACTCGAGGAGGCGGCGGTAGTAGCGGTAGTCCCGGCGGTCGGGCCGTAGGTTCGAGGCGAGCGCCAGGTGATGGCGGGCGCCGCGTTTGTCGCCGGTCATGCTCAGCGCACGTCCCAGGCAGAAGTGGGCGTAGTCGTCGACCGGGTGGCTCTCGACCACGGCGCCGAACTCGACCGCGGCGAGGCGAAAGCGGCCGGCGCGGTAGTAGGCGCGACCGAGCGCCTCGCGGACCGAGGTCTTCTCCGGTTCGCGGCGCGCGGCCTCGGCCAGGGGCGCGGTGGCGTCCTCGAAGTCACCGTCCTCGAGCAACTCCATGCCGCGCCGGTAGAGCGTGTAGGTGGGCTCAGGTGCGGACTCGGGCATCGCCCGATTGTAAAAGCCCTGGGAAGTGGACTTCCAGGGAGGGCGCCCGCGCGCCCAGCGCTATTTCTGCCGGGCGCGGACGGCGGTGCCGTAGGCGCAGACCTCGGTCCAGGTGGTGCCGAGCTCCGAGGTGTCGTAACGGAAGGCGACGATCGCGTTGCCGCCCTTCGCTTCGACCTCCTCGACCAGCCGTTCGGTCGCGTGCTCGCGGCCTTCTTTCAGCATCTTCGTCATGCCTTTGAGCTCGCCACCGGCGAGGGACTTGAGCGAGGCGCCGATCTGCGAGCCGACGTTGCGCGAGCGGACGGTAAGGCCGAAGACCTCGCCGAGGACCTCTTCGATCTCGTATCCGGGCAGGTCGTTCATCGTTGAGATAATCACGGCGCGCAGCCTAGCCGGCACTGCGGCGGCGGGGTGTGATCCGGTCGAGACCTTGGGTCAAAGGTCCAGGGCGAAGACCAGGCGCCGACCATCGCGGTCGTCCTCGTCGCGCTCCGGGACGCGCCGCCAGCCGAGCGCTTCGTAGAGCGCGTGGGCGTCCGTCTGGTACGGGCGGCTCCAGAGGACGACCCGTTCGGCACCGAGGCCCAACGCTCGCTCGGTCGCGTCGCGGACCAGCGCCCCGCCGATCCCCCGCCGCCTTGCCCCTTCGGCGACCGCGAGGCGCGCGAACTCCGCCTCCCCCGGGCCGGCGACCGAGCGACCCGGCGCGCCCGGCGGGAACAGGGCGGCGACGGCGATGACCTCGCCGGCGTCGTCGACGGCGACCTCGACATGAGCCGTCGAGGCGACCGCGAAGTACTCCTGCAGCGCGTAGGGCTCCTGCCGCCCTTCCGGCCCGGCGTCGGCGTATGCCTCGGTCCAGAGCGCCGCGACCGCCGCCGCGTCCCCCTCGTCCGCCTCTCTCAGATGCATTCGCCGAGGCTAGTCGGCGGCGGTGGCCTCGGCCAGGTACTCGAGCACCGCGGGGATGCCGCCGCGCTCGAAGGCGGCGCGTTGGCGCTCGGCGCCGGTGCCCTCGGCGAGGATCCGCTCGATCTCCACCAGGGCACCCGCGCCGTCGAGGTCGTCGGCGTAGGGGCGCGCTTCCTCCAGCGCCATCGCCGCGACCTCCGGCGCCGGGACCGCCTCGCCGCCACGGAGCATCAGCCGCGCCTCGAGCCCGTAGCGGGTCGCCTGGTAATAGGACTCCTCGAGCGCCTCGCGCTGCAGGTCGCTGGAGGAGGGCCGGTCGATCTCCCGCGCCGCCAGCCCTTGCACCAGCGCCGCGAAGCCGGCGTTGCCCGCCACGGTCGACTGCACGTCCATCCCCCGCACCTCGACCGTGCCGAGGTTGGGGTGCGGCCGCACGTCCCACCAGATGTAGGTGTAGTCGTCGACCCCAGCCGCCTCGACCAGCTGGTCGGCGATCGCCAGGAACTCCTCGTAGTCACGGAACTCGCGCGGCATTTCGAAGCGGGGGTAGGCGCGCACCTCGGCGGCGCGGGCGCTCGCCATGCCGCTGTCGGCGCCGTCGCGGAAGGGTGAGTTGGCGGCGAGCGCGGCCAGCATCGGCAGCCGCAGGCGCATCGCGTTGGCGACCCGCACGGCGGTCTCCGGGTCGGGCATGCCGATGTGGACGTGGAGGCCGGAGGGCGGCGTCGAGAGCAGGCTCGCGAGATCTTCTTTGACCACGTCGTAGCGGGGCTTCGGCACCAGCTGGGCCTGGCCGCCGTCGTCGGGATGGACGCCGGCGCCGAGCAGTCCGACCCCGGTCGCCCGCACCGCGCGGCGCAAGTCGCCGAGCTCGGTCGCGGCGGCGGCGGGCGCGGCGCAGATGCCCGTCTTCAGCTCGATCTGGGCGGCGAAGATCTCGGTGCTGACGGCCTCTCGCGCGGCGGGGTCGAGGCTCTCGATCACCCGCTCCGCGTCGGGGATCAACCGGCACTCCTCGTCGACCAGGAGCAGCTCTTCCTCGACGCCGATCGTCAGCGGCGGCGAGGCACCGAAACGGTGCTCAGGATGTGCGGCTTGTCTCCCCATCACGTCGCCCCGCCGAGCGGGTCCGGCCAACTTACCCGCGCCGGACGATCCCAACCTCGGGGCGCTAACAGCCGACGAAAACGAACGCAACTGTTTGTCTGCGGCATACTGGCGGAGACCAGACCTGCGAATCCTCACGGATCGGTGATCATCGCCCTTCTCCGTGTCACGACTTTGAACCAAAATGCCTGCTAATCGATCCATTCATCACAGAACTGTGCCGAGAACTTTAAGCCTGGATAGAGACCGGTCCGATACGCGGTTGTTTGCAGACAAAACATTTCAATTGCTCTATGCTGCCGCCCCGACGATGGGAGCCGAGGAGCACACCGACGACAACGAACTGCTGATCGCGCTGCGGCATCCGCTGCGCCGCCAGATCCTCCGCACGATGGTCGAAAACGACCCGATCAGCCCGCGCCAGATCTCCGACGTCCTGAAGGAGCCGCTCTCCAACGTCAGCTACCACGTGCGGGTGCTCGCCGACTGCAACGCGGTCTCCCTGGTGGACATGACGCCGGTGCGCGGATCGATGCAGCACTTCTATTCCCCGACGATCGACGAGCCCTGGGCTCTCGCAGTTCTCGGACTTAGCGAGAACGGCGAGCCGAAAGAGGGGGGCGAAAACGAGGAGCCGGCCCCTTAGGGTCACGACGATGGCGACGCCCGGAGACAACCCCACTAACGAGAGCACCGACTCCCACCTGGAAGCCGTCCTGCTCGGCCGCCTCCTCGATCTCCACCCCACCCGCGTCACCATCGACGAGCTGGTCCGCGACCTCACCGGCACCGACGAAGACTTCGCCGCCCGCGACGCCATCCAACGCGCCATCGTCGAGCTGACCCGCTCCGGCCTCCTCCACCCCGTCGGCGAAGACGGCTTCGTCAACCCCACCCGCGCCGCGATCCGGCTTGGCGAGCTGCTTGGGCCGCTGAGCTAGGGCGCTGGGCCCGGGCGTCGGGCCGTCTGAAGCTGGCGCCCGGACAAGGGACGCGAGACGTATCGGCAGGAGGGCCGTCTCACCCACGGCCCTGGCTGGCTGTGGCCGTGGGTGAGACGGCCGAGGTATGAAAAGCGCTGAGAGAATGCGACGCCGTTGCGGGAGATGCGAGGGAGACGGCACGAACTTCACGGTTCCGGGCGTGTTGTTCTACGAACTCCACGCTTCCGTGCGCCTTCCTTCACGAAGTGACTCGGCCGAGAGCAACCCTATGCCGATTGGTAGCCCTGTGGGCGACTAAGGACAGCAGGTTGCGGTCCGGTCCGACAGAACTGTGCCGGGGGTGTGAACTCCAGGCGGAAGCGTGCCGAACCCCGCGCACATCTTCACGAGACCCTCACGTCCTGGGCGTCTCATGGCGGCCACAGCCTGCCAGGGTCGCCATGAGACGCCCAGGACGCAACTCGGACGGCCGCCGCGGCCGGGAGAACAGAGCGTCCCGCTGCTACCCGCCCACCACCACCCGCCGAAACTCCGTCCGCAGCCTCTCGCTCAGTTCCTCGGCCGCTTCCCCCGCCGCCGGGTCCTCCTCGGCGCTCCCCGTCACCAGCAGGACCTCGGTCGCCTTGAAGCTTCCGACCTGGTCTTCGACCGCCTGGACGATGTCCTCGTCGCCTACGCGGGCCTCGGCGATGACGCCGGCCTTGGCCAGGGAGGCGACGGAGATGACCAGGGTTTTCTGGGCTTCCTGGCGGGCGGGCTCGAGGTCGGAGGCCCAGCGGTCGAGGAAGCCGATGCGGGCGGGCGCGAGGATCATCACCTCGGCCAGGTCACGGCTGCCGTCGACGCCCGCCTCGGCGGCGATCGCCGCGGTCGTGCCGGGATCGTCGACCGGGTGACTCACCACCACCAGCAGGCGGCGGCGCACCAGTGGGTCGGGCGCGTCGCCGATCGCCTCGCGGGGGCGCATGATCACCACCGCGACGTAGACCAGCGCGACCGCGACCAAAGCTCCCAGGGCCAGGCCCGCCTCCGGGCCGGCGGCGAGGATGCCGACGACGATCGGGACGACGATCGCGGTGACGATCAGCGGCAGCTTCCAAGGTGCCACCGACCTAGCCTGTCACGGCGATCGCCGTCCCTGCCCCTTGCTCCCTAGATCAGGAGCCCTTCGTGATTGCCGCAGGTGCCATCCGCGCCTGCGAAGTGCCCATCCGCACTATCGCCACCTCCGTCTTGTACTGCGTTTCCCTGATCCGCCACCCCTTTCGGCGGAGACATACTTTTACTCCACGTGATTACAGCAATCAAGTTGAAACCGCTAAAAGCCCACAAATAAACGAAATTTTAAGACTGCTTCTGGACTTCTTGATCTACATTGGTTAGCGTTTTTTGAATCGGCGTTTTGCCACCGCTGTGCCCCTTGCCAACGACCGAAAGAAGTCCCCCTTGCCTAAAACCAAAAAGAAGGATGGCGTCGAACAAATCGTCGCCAAAGCCTTCGCACACCCACTCCGGGTACAGATCCTGATCATTCTGAACGAGCGGGTCGCCAGTCCGAACCTGCTCGCCCAGGAGCTCGATCAGAGTCTGAACCTCGTCGCCTACCACGTCCGCGTGCTCGAGAAATACGACTGCATCGAGCTCGTCGACACGAAGCAGCGCCGCGGCGCCACCGAGCACTTCTACCGTGCCACGCGCCGCCAGTTCCTCAGTGACAGCGAATGGGCCCGTATGCCCCAGAGCCTCCGCCCCGGACTGTCCGGCGCGATGCTCAAATCGATGTTCGACGACATCGAGGAGGCCGTGAAAAGCGGGTCGATGGACGAAAAGGAGGACCGCCACCTCAGCCGTACCCCGATGGTCGTCGACCAGAAGGGCTGGGACGAAGTGTCGACTCTGCTCACGGAGACGCTCGACAAGGTCTTCGAGATCCAGAGCGAATCGGCCAAGCGCATCTCCGACTCCGGCGAGGACGGGATGCTCTCGAAGGTCGAGATGCTCCACTTCAAATCCCCCGACCCGGCCTGAGCCGAGTCAGGGGAGAGGCCCGGCGCCGCCCGCTGGTGCGGCGGCGCCGGCCCGCGGTGACTCAGGCGGTCAACGGCGCCGCCGCCTCCGGCGTCGCGACCACGAAGGAGAAGCTCTCCTCCAAGTAAAGGTTCACTACGTTCGCGTCGTGGTGGGAGTAGCCGATCGAGAGATCCTGGCCCGATTCGAAGAGGAAGTCGCCGCCGCGCAGGCTCATCGCCACCGCGCCCGACAGCCCCGGCGACCAGACGATCGGCCCGCCGTCGAGGATCTTCCCCAGGTGCTCGAACAGCGGGTAGCCGCCGTGCTCGGCCGTCTCGATCACCTTGATGTACTCGTCGGGGCCGAGCGCCAGCCCGTAGGGGCCCTCGACGCCGGCCGCGCGCAGCCCCTCGATCGCCCGCGCGACCGAGCGTGGGTAGGCGTCGGCGTCGGTCCCGAGCGACTCTGGCTCGTACGGCGAGGACTCGATCACGCCCTGGATCCCGGCCTTCGCCCAGCCGTTGAAGACGGCGGCGTTCTCGCAGACAGCGATCTGGTGGGCGGCGTTGTCGAGCGACTCGAGGTCGACATCGACGGCGCCGCGGTCGTCGTCGCGCATCTCGGAGCGGGAGACGGTGAAGTCGACCCGCACCTCGACCAGCGGCAGGACCCGGCGGCGCAGCGCGGTGACGCCTGCCTCGACGCCCTCCACCGGCTCCACCCGTCCCAGGTTCGTCGAGGAGTGCTGCCAGCCCTGCGGGCCGATGAAGTCGACCAGGCGGCGCGCCGCCAGCGGCCCGGCCAGGCGCTCGCGGGCCTCGTCGTCGAGCAGCTTCCAGTTCGAGTCGGTGAGCGGCGCGTGGCCGCGGAGCAGGTGATTCATCGTCCTTGTCCCTTCATGCTGCCGATTCCAAGAGAGCCCTCGCCGCCCGCCATCGGGGCCACGACATCGCCGCCGCCGTCGCCCTCGGAGGCCGCCTCGGCGTCCTCCCCGTGCTCGACGATGTCGCCCTCCTGAAAGAGGACGCCTTTCGCGATCTCGCGCCAGCGTGGCGTTTTGCGCAGAAGGAACTCCAGGTCCATCGAGAAGTGCTTGAACTCCTCCCCCTGCGCGTCGCTCATGATCGCCCGGGCGTCGGCGTCGGGCTCGACCGCGAGGCGCTGCTGGTACCAGCCGATCGCCTGGCACTCCTCTTCCAGCGAGGCGCAAAGACGGGCGAAGGTCCGCGTCTCTGCCGGCAGCTCCTCCGGCGGCTCGTGGTACTGGTCGAATCCCATCTGGCCTCCTTGGACGTGTGGTGCGGGGCGGTCCCGCGGCGCACCGCGAGATTACCCCGCACCCTTGGTTGACGAACCCGAAGCGGGGTAGTGAGGCGTTCGGAATGGCGACGGAAGCGACCGCTCCGGCGGGGAACGAGATCGAGACGAAGGTGCCGGCGCGGCTCGACCGCCTGCCCTGGGCCCGCTTCCACTGGATGGTGATCATCGGCCTCGGGACCGTCTGGATCCTCGACGGGCTGGAGGTGACGATCATCGGCTCGATCGGGGACCGGCTCACCGAAAGCGGCTCCGGCATCGCCCTCGACGCGTCCCAGATCGGCTCGGCGGCCGCCTTCTACGTCGCCGGCGCCTGCGTCGGCGCCCTCTTCTTCGGCCAGCTCACCGATCGCTTCGGCCGCAAAAAGCTCTTCCTCGTCACCCTCGGCCTCTACATCGTGGCCACGGTCGCCACCGGCTTCGCCTGGACCGCCTGGTACTTCTTCGCCTGCCGCTTCATCACCGGGATGGGGATCGGCGGCGAGTACGCGGCGATCAACTCGGCGATCGACGAGCTGATCCCGGCGCGGGTGCGCGGACGGGTCGACCTGATGATCAACGGCTCCTACTGGGTCGGCGCCTCGGTGGGCGCGCTGCTGACGGTGCCGCTGCTGGACACCTCGATCTTCGCGATGGACTTCGGCTGGCGGCTCGCCTTCCTGATCGGCGCGGTGCTCGGCGTCGGCATCCTGATCATCCGCTCCCACGTCCCCGAGAGCCCCCGCTGGCTCTTCATCCACGGGAAAAACGACGAGGCCGAGAAGATCGTCGGCGAAATCGAGGACGAGATCCGCGAGGAGACCGGCGAAGAGCTGGAGGAGGTGCCGGACGACGCGACGCTGACGATCCACCAGCGGTCCACGATCCCCTTCCGCGAGATCGCCGGGGTCGCCTTCCGCAAATACCCGAAGCGCACCGTGCTCGGCCTCTCGCTGTTCGTCGGCCAGGCCTTCCTCTACAACGCGGTGACCTTCGACCTCGGCACGATCCTGGGCGAATTCTTCAACGTCGGCTCGGGCCAGGTGCCGCTCTACCTCGCCGTGTTCGGCGTCTCCAACTTCGTCGGGCCCCTCACCCTCGGCAAACTCTTCGACACCGTCGGGCGCAAGGTGATGATCTCGCTCTGTTACCTCACCTCGGCCGCCCTGACCGCGGTGCTCGGCATCGTCCTGCTCTCCACCACGCCGTCGACGGTCGTCTTCATGGCCTTCGTCCTGGCGATCTTCTTCTTCGCCTCCTCCGGCGCCAGCGCCGCCTATCTGACCGTCTCGGAGATCTTCCCGATGGAGAGCCGGGCGCTCTCGATCGCCTTCTTCTTCGCCGTCGGCACCGGGCTCGGCGGCATCATCGGTCCGCTCCTCTTCGGCGAACTGGTCAACACCGGCGAACTCACGAAGGTCGCGATCGGCTTCCTGATCGGCGCCGTGGTGATGGCGATCGGCGGCATCGCCGAGATCTTCTTCGGGGTGGACGCGGAGGGCAAGTCGCTGGAGTCGATCACCGCGCCATTGACCGCCGCGAAGAAGCGGATCGGCGGCGCCGAAGTGGACTCGGGTCAGGAACCGCCTGCCGCTATGGTGTGACGCCGGTGCCCCTCGGTACCGGGGCGCCGCATGGTTCCAGCCGAATCCGAAGAGACACGACCTGCCCCCGAGGGGCCCCCGAACGGCCCCGGAGAGGGTCTCGCTCCCGAGTCGCTGCTCTGGCGCCGTCTGCGCGACCAGCGCGATCCCGCCGCCCGCGAGGAGCTCGTCCGTCGCTACCTCCCCTTCGCCAAAAACCTGGCGCTGCGCTATCGCGGCGCCTCGGAGTCCTTCGACGACCTGCTGCAGGTGGCGAACCTCGGGCTGGTCAACGCGGTCGACCGCTTCGACCCGGCCCGCGGGACCCCCTTCGCCGCCTTCGCCTCCCCCACCATCCTCGGCGAACTGAAGCGCCACTTCCGCGATCGCGTCTGGACCGTGCGGGTGCCGCGCGGCCTCCACGACCGCATGGCCGAGGTTGAGAAAGCGACCACGGCGCTGACCGTGGAGCTGCAGCGCTCGCCCTCGGTCAACGAGATCGCGGCGAAACTGGAGATCGACCCGGCCGAAGTGCTGGAAGTGCTGGAGGCCAACCACAACCGCCGCCCGCTCTCCCTCGACCGGCCGGTCGGCGGCGAGGAGGACGAATCGCCCGCCTCCGAGTGGGTCGGCGACGAGGACGAGAACTACGAGCTGATCGACGACAAACTCGCGCTCGAGGGCGTTCTCCCCCAGCTCGATGACCGCGAACGGCTGATCCTGCGCCTGCGCTTCGTCGAGGACATGACCCAGTCCCAGATCGCCGACCAGATCGGCCACTCCCAGATGCACGTCTCGCGCATCCTCCGTCGCACCCTGGAGCGGATCCGCGAACAGGTCGCCGAGCAGAACGGCGACTCGAAACCGAGCTGAGGCCGCGAGGGGCCTCTCGCGGCTAGGAAGCTGTCGCGGCGATCGCGACGACGAGGTACTCGCCGTCGCCGTCGGATTCGGTGCGGACTTCGTCCGCCAGCGTTTCCAACGAGCCGCCGACATCGGGAAGGGAGAGGCTCTCGCGCAGGTCGTCGGCGGCGCCAGCGGCCATCGGGCCGACCTTCAACTCGACCCCCTCGGGGCGGTCGGCGATGCTGAGGCGGACGTGGCCGTCGGCGAAGCGGCTAGGAGCGGCAGCCGAGATCGCGTCGGAGAGGAGCATCGCGTCGGAGATCCGGTCGATCGTGATCTCGTGGCGGGCGGCCAGCGCGGTCAGCGCGCGGCTCAGGACCGGGCCGACCAACTCGGGCGGGCCGACGGTCAACTCCGTCGCCTCGGGGACCGGCGGGCTCGCCGGCGGCTCGGACTCGTCGCCGGGAAGCGGGCGGGCGGTCAGCGGCAGGTGCATGCGGATCTCGGTCCCCCGCTCGACGCCGCCGCTGATCTCAAAGCTTGAGGAGAGCGCCGCGATCAGCGCCAAGCCGATCCGCAGGCTCGGGCGGTCGACGCCGGGGCGCGGGCTGATGCCGCTGCCAAAATCTCGCACCGCGACGGTCAGGCCGTCGCCGTCGGGCACCGCGTCGACCTCCAGCAGACCGGTCTCGTCGTCCGGGTAGGCGTGGACGACGACGTTCATGCAGGCCTCGGTGACGACGGTCTTCAGGTCCGCCGTCGAGGCCTCGTCCATCCCGATCCGCTCCGCCAGCCCAGCGATCGCGTGGCGCACCACGGCGACGTTCTCCGCCTTCGCGGGAAGCGACATCTGGAGGCCTGATGAGTCGACGTTGGTGGTGCTCAAATTTTCGATTTCCCCGGCTTGACGTGGCACGGGAGGGATGGTCAGAAAGACCCGCGCAACCGGCTAACCTACCGGCCTCGGCCCCGCCCTGATACCCAGACCGTCCCGGCGCAAACGAAGTTGGCCTCACGGGACATTTCAGCCACGCGCTGCGCTAGCATCGCGCCGCAGTGGGTCCCGCGCCGTTTCAAGCATCAGCATCAGAGCTACAGGGGGGCATCCGCCTCCTTGAGGTGAACGGAGAGTTGGACCTCTCCACCGCCGCTCAGCTCGAAGGGCCGCTCGAGGAGGCTGTCGCCTCCCCTTCCGCCGCGGTCCTGATCGACCTCACCGACTGCACCTTCATCGATTCGACCGGGATCGCCCTGATCGTGCGCGCATGGCAGCGGGTCGACGCCGCGGCCGGCAACGGCGGCGAAGGCGGACTCGTCCTCTGCTGTCAGAACGAGCAAGTCCGGCGCGTCCTCGAGGTCACCGGCCTCGAGCATTCGCTGCGCGTCTTCCCGACGCGCGACGAGGCCGTCGCCGCCCTGCGCGGGTGACGTTCCTCACGCTGGCGCGTGCGGACGATTAGCTCCCCCTGCCGACCGGGTAGCGGCCTTTGATGCCCGCTCGCAGACCGAAACGGCCGAAACTGCCGCGCGAGCTCTTCGAGACGCGCACCCACGCCTGGGAATCCCTCGGGCTGGGCGAGGAGATCGAGACGAAGAAGGTCTCGAAGAGCACGATTGCCGGGATCTTCATCGCGATCCTGGCGATCATCGCGACGCTGGTCGTCTACTCCCACCGCCGCCAGATCGCCCCCGGCTACGGCGAATGGTTCCGGATCGGCACCGTGATCGTCCTCGTGATCGTCGGCAGCGCCGCGATCTCGCTCGTCTCCCGCTCCCTGCAGCCGCGCCTCTACCGCCGCCTCGACCCGGCCACGGCGGGGACGGCGGGCTTCGTCTTCCGTCTGCTGGCGAGCCTCATCGTCGTCGTCGCGGCGCTGCGGATCGCCGGCGTCAACACCGGCACCCTGGCGGTCGGTGGCGCCTTCGCCGCGGTCCTGCTCGGCCTCGCCGCCCAGCAGAGCCTCGGCGCGATCTTCGCCGGCATCGTCCTACAGACCACCCGCCCCTTCCGCGTCGGCGAACGGGTCCGCTTCACCGGCGGCGCCCTGGCCGGATCGATGGAGGGCACGGTGACCTCCCTCGGCCTCTTCTACACCACCCTCACCCAGGGAGCCGACCGCCTCCAGATCCCCAACAACGTCCTCCTGAACCTCGCGGTGGTCCCCCTCCGCGAGCCGGAGAAAGTCGACGTCCGCGTCCGCTTCCCCCGCCACGTCAGCCCCCGCGACGTCGAACAGCAACTCCTCCGCACGATCACCGTCCCCACCCGCTACCGCCCAAGCGTCTCCCTCGAGGAAATCGAGCCCGACTGCGTGATCATGAAAATCAGCGCAACCCCGCTGCGGTCGGAGGACGGCTCGCAACTGGCCGAGGAGGTTCTTGAGGCCCTGCACCGGCGGGACACGGCGGAACACCGGGCCGCGGCGGAAGCTACGCCGCTGCCGGATTAGGGCGCGGGCCGCGCGGGTTCAGGCCGGTTGAAGCTGGCGCCCGCGGAAAGGGACGCAAGGCGGGTCTCTCGTCGAGGTGCAGAGGGTTCGTCACGGGAGGGACACGCCTCCGTGACGGGACTCGCATCTCGTGACGGAGAGTTTGGGAAGTCCACGCTTCCGTGCGCGTTGGGCAACAGTCACGACCGCGCTGCAAGCATTACCGGTGCTATAGCCCCGGTAATGCTTGCAGCGCGATTCCGGGTCCCCTTCGCAGGCCCGAAAAGCGCACGAATGTCCCGGAAGGATGCGGGAAGTGTGGAGTTCCCGGCATCTTCGTCGCGGATGTTTCACGAACCTCACGTCCTGGGCGTCTCATCGCGGTCACAGCCAGCCAGGACCGCGATGAGACGCCCAGGACGCAGCTAGGACTGCCGGCGCGGCCGGCACAACGGCCGCCGGCCTCAACCCCTCAAGAAAAGATCGCGATCGCCGCGTTCACCACAACCGCGATCGGCGTCCCCACCACCGCCAAGGTCCGGAAGAACTTCGCGAAGCCCCCGCGATAGCGCACGCTCTCCATCAACAGCAGACCGACGACGTGGGCCATGTTGACCAGGGCGGTGGCGATGGCGATGCCGATCGCTACTCCGGCCCAGCCTTCGCCGGTGCTGCCGGAGGTGGCGACGGCGGCGAGGATCGCGACGATGATCGTGCCGACGATCCCGAGCGCCATGCCCATGAAGTCGCCGCGGCTGAGGCCGGGGAGGTAGGCGCTGCCGATCTCCTGCGGGGCGTCGTTGTTGGAGAGGCCCGCGCTCGAGGTGTCGGTGTCGACGACGTGCTCGTTGCCCTCCGGGCCGCCGTCGACGACGACGAGTTTGAGTGGCGGCTCCAGCGAGTCCTCGGCGTGTTTCCAGAGCTCGCCCTCGTACCAGTCTTTGTCGTCGTCGGCGTGGGCGAAGATCAGGATCTCGTCGGCCGGCCGCTGGAGGAGGGCGTCCTGGGCGGCCTGCACCGGGTCGGGGTCGCCGACTTCGAAGGAGACGTCGAGGCCTGCCTCTCGCGCCGCGGCGACCGCGCCTTTGAGACGCTCGGCGGCCTCCTTGCGCGGCTCGTCGATGTCGCCGAGGGTGTGGTGGAGGGGGTTGACCTCGACGGCCGGCGCGACCATGCGGACCTCGGTCGGCGTGCCGTCCACCTCCCGCTTCAGGGCCTCGACCGACTCCGCCGACCCGAAGGCCGGGGTGACGATCGCTATCAGGCTGCGCTCGGCCATCTCAGATCACTCCACCTCTCGCTCGACTACTCGTTCACTGGTTCTCGTCCGGCGGGATCGCCTCGTCGGGCTCGCCGTACTTGTCGGGGTCCTGCGACTCCTCCGGCTGGGAGATGCCGTCGGGGAAGCGGTGTTCGTCGCCGTGCTCGGCGATGTCCTCGAGGTCCTTCTCGGCCAGCTCGAAGCCCTCGGCCTCGCCCTCGCCGGCCTCGATCAGCGGCTCTTCCGCCGGGTCGTCGGTGTCGGGTTGACGGACGCCGCCGATCGCGGCGGCTTCCTGCGCGGCCTCGGCTTCCTCCTCCTCGACGAACTCCTCGTCGCGCTCCTCGGGTACCTCGGTCACGAAACGGCTCCAGTCTCCGAGGCGTGCTCGGTCGAGTTGTTGGTCTGCGTGGGGCTGGTGACGACGCTGGTCGGGCCTGCGGGCGCGACCGGCTCGAAAGGCTCGTCGCCGCCGGAGCGGCCGATCAGCCAGCCGATGATCCCGCCGAGGGCGGCACCCAGCGCCAGCAGGGTGACGGAGCGGAACGGCTTCCGGGTGAATTTCGAGGCACTTCCGCGCGCAGTGTGCTTCGCGGTCGACTTGACCGCCTTCTTGGCAAGAGTGGTTTTGACTGACATGGTCCTAACTTACCCGCGTGATGGGCGTCGATAACGGGTTTCAGTCGGCCCCGGATCGCTTTCGTGCGAGTTCCTTATCGAATCGGTGTATAACGAGTCCCACTCCGCGAGGTCCCCAAAACGTCTGTCACCGGTGCCGCCGAGTGGCTCAAAAAGTTGGGTTGAGATCGCCGCCGTCAACCGCTGGGATGGCGAACCTATGCCACCCGGAAAGACATCCTCCGACGGGGAGACACTCGACCAGAACCTCGTGCGAGCGCTCTCGCACCCGATGCGCGTGCAGATCCTCGAAGCGCTGCAGGGCCACTCGGCGAGCCCGACCGAACTGGCGCGTCAGTTCCGCGAGTCGTTGGGGGTCGTCTCCTACCACGCGAACGCCCTGCTCGACGTCGGCTGCATCGAACAGGTCCGCACCCGCCCCAAACGCGGCACGATCGAGCACTTCTACACCGCCCGCCCCCGCTCGTTCATCGGCCACCAGGACTGGCGCAAGGCACCCCTCTCGGTGCGCGGCGGCGTGACCTCCGAAGCCCTGCGCACCTTCATCGGCAAGGTCGGCACCGCCCTCGACGCCGACACGATCGACCCTCGCGAGGACACCACCCTCAATTGGATGCCGATCACCGTCGACGAGCAGGGCTGGCGCGAGACGGCGGAGATCCTCGACCGGGCGCTGCGCGAGCTGATGGAGGTGGCGGCCGCCAGCCGCGAGCGGCTGGGCGGGGATGACGGGATTCCGGTGGTCACGGGGCTGGCGGCGTTCGAGGCACCGGGGTAGTTCGGGGGCGTTGCGGCAGTCCTAGAGGCGTCCTGGGCGTCTCATCGCGGTCCTGGCTGGCTGTGACCGCGATGAGACGCCCAGGACGGGAGGGAGTTGAGGGTTTCGCCAAAGGTTCCAGCGGAGGTCGGACTTACGTCGAGGGTCGGCGCGAGGGAAGCCACACCTGCCTGAGTCCCGTGACGAAGATGCCCGGAACTCCACACTTCCCGTGGCCTCCCGTCGCTTTCGTGCGCTTTCCGGGGATGAATCAGAGGCCCGAAAACGCGTTGTCGACTTTGACCCCCCCTATAGCGTGGTCAAAGTCGACAACGCGTCCGTGACTGTTGCCCAACACGCACGGAAGCGTGGACTTCCCACGTTCTCTGTGACGCCCCGGGCGTTTGGTGACGGATCCGTGTCCCTCTCGTGACGAACCCGTGGCGCTCGTGTGGGCGATCCCGGAACTCCTCACATCCCCGGCCGTCTCGGCCACGGCCAGCCAGGGCCGTGGCCGAGACGGCCCTCTCACCGACAACCCTCGCGTCCCTTTCCTCGGGCGCCAGCTAACTCGCCCCCGCCACCGCCTTCTCCAGTTCACCCTTGTTCATCTTCGACCGACCTTCCACACCCAGCTTCTTGGCGTCGTTGTAGAGCTGGTCCCGAGTCCGGCCGCCGGGGCCTTTGCCGGACTGTTTGCCGCCGCGGCTGCTCGCGGAGGGCCCGCGTTTGGAACTGCGCGAGGAGGATTTGGATTCGCCGGAGCGGGCTTTTTCCTTGTTGACCGTTCGCGCCGCGATCTCTTTGGCGCGTTTGGTGGAGCGGCCCTCTTTTTCCTCGCTTTTTTTGACCTCTTTGTATTGGCGGTCGCGTTTGGAACCTTTTTTAACTCCTCTGGGCGGCATGCTTACCCTCCTCGAACTCCTCGACGATCTTCGCGTTGAAGGCTTTGAGATCGTCCGGTTTGCGACTGGTAACGAGGCCGTCGTCGACGACCACTTCCTCGTCTACCCACTCGGCGCCGGCGTTGCGCAGGTCGGTCTGCAGGCTCGGCCACGAGGTGAGCTTGCGCCCGTCGACCACGCCGGCCTCGATCAGCGTCCAGGGCCCGTGACAGATCACCCCGACCGGCTTGCCGGCCGCGAAGAAATCGCGGACGAACGACACCGCCTCCGGGTGGGTCCGCAGGTTGTCCGGGTTGGCGACGCCGCCGGGCAGGACGAGGCCGTCGTATTCATCGGCCGAGGCATCGCCGACCACCTTGTCGACGCTGTAGGTCTCGGCCTTGTCGAGGTGGTTGAAGGCTTGGACCTCGCCCGCTTCGGGGGCGAGCAGCTCGGTCTCCGCACCGGCTCCCTCGACCGCTTTACGTGGCTCGGTGAGCTCGACTTCCTCGACCCCCTCGTTGGCGGTCAGGAAGGCGATCTTCTTGCCGTTCAATTCGTCTGGCATCTGGGTTGGCACTCCTTCCGTGCTCGCGGGATTTTTCTCCGTTTCAGCTACCCGTTCCGCCGCCGCCGAACATCGACCGCGGCCAGAGTCTGCGGGTGCGGACGACGTTGGTCTCGGCGCCGAGCACGACGAACATCGCGCCGAGGTGGATCCAGGCGAGCAGCCCGATCACCAGGGCGAAGGTGCCGTAGACGGCGGAGGCGTTCTTCACCTCGTGGGAGATGTACCAGCCGCCGAGCAGCTGCAGGATCTCCCAACCGATCGTGGCGACGACGACCCCGGGGACAAGCGCGCGCGTCTCCACCGTGTCGGTGGTCAGCAGGCGGAAGACGGCGCCGAAGACGAAGAGGTTCAGCACCGTCGCCACCAGGATCCCGGCGACCTTTCCGCCCGCGCCGAGGATGTCTGCCCCGCCTGCCGCGAGGCCGCCGATGACGGTCGAGACGACCGCCAAGCCGCCGAGGGCGACGAGCAGGACGATCGCCCGCACGCGCGAGCCGACGAAGCCGCGTTCGGCCGACTTCGGCACGCCCCAGCAGCGGTTGAAGGTGCTCTCGGTCTCCAGCACCACGCCGATGCCGGCGAGGACCGAGCCGACGATCCCGATCGCGAGCGCGACACCGGACCCCTTCAGTTCGCCGCCCTTCAACTGATTGCCGATGATCGGGAACTGGGACAGCGTCGAATCGACGACTTCCTTGCGGAGGTCTTCGTTGCCGGCAAGGACGAAGCCGAGGATCGTGATCATCAACAGCAGCAACGGGAAGAGCGAGAAGAACGCGCGGTAGGCGATCAGCGAGACCATGCTGCCGCCTTCGTCGTCGCCGAACTTCTTCACGATGCCGAGCGGCAGGGCCAGCGCGGGCCGCTTCTGCTGAAACTCGTCGAAGCGCCGAAGCGGCGCCTTCACGTCCATGGCGCGCCCCTTACCCCGGAAAGCGCCTCGCTCAATCGATCAGCGCCAGCACCTCGCGCTCGATCTTCTGCCGGGTGCGCTCCGACATCTTCCCCTCGCTCGCCGCCCGCCGGCCGACGTCGATCGTCTCGCCGTCGCGATAGCGGTCGAAGACGCGCGGGTCGATGTAGGAGCGGCGGCAGACCGCCGGGGTGTTGCCGAGCGCTGCCGCCACCGTCTTCACGGCGCGGTTGATCGTCCGCTTGGCGGCCGCGTCGGAGGCCGGCTTCTCCTCCCCCGCCAGTGCCGCCGCGGCCAGCACGGTGCCGCTCCAGGTGCGGAAGTCCTTGGCCGAGAACTCGTTGCCGATCGCCTCGTGGATGTAGTCGTTGACATCGGTCGAGCGGAGGTCGCGCCAGCGCCGCCCCTCTTTCCAGGCGAGCAGGTCCGCGGGCCCGCCGCGTCGCCGCCGCATCGCTTCGAGCGCCGCGATCGCCTGGTCGTCACCGATCGCCTGGATGCGCCGCTGGTTGCTCTTGGCCGGGAAGTCGAAGACGATCTCCTCGCCGTCTCGGTGGACGTGCTCGCGGCGGATCGTCGCCAGGCCGTAGCTCTCGTTCGTTTCGGCGTATTCCTCGGAGCCGATGCGGAAGAAGCCAAGGTCGAGCAGGCGCACGGCGGTGGCGAGGGCCCGCTCGCGCGGCATCCCTTCCAGCTCGATGTCGCGGCGGACGACGCGGCGCAGCTTCGGCAGCGCCGCCGCGAATTCACGCATCTTCGTGTACTTCTGCGAGGCGCGCCGCTGGTCCCAATGGTCGTGGTAGCGGTACTGCTTGCGGCCCGCTTCGTCATAGCCCGTGGCCTGGATGTGGCCGACCGGGTCGAGGCAGATCCACACGTCCTTCCAGGCGGGCGGGATCGCCAGCCCGCGGATCCGCTCCAGCGTCTCCTCGTCGGTGATCGTCGTGCCCTGGCCGTCCTCGAAGGAAAAGCCGCGGCCGCGTTTTCGCCGGTGGATCCCGCTGGCCGAGCAGTCAGATCGCCGCAATCGAGCCATCGGCGCGAAGTCCCCCGCGCGGGGCGCGACTAAACGGCGATGCGGAGGGGCTCGGGCCTCGCGACCCGGAGCTCGATCACTTCACCCTCGGCGGCATGGACCGGCTCGAAGCCCTCGATCCGGACCTCGACCAGCCCGTGCCCGCATTCGCAGGCGACCGCCTCGACCTCGCCGAGCTCGTCGACGAAGAGCGTCACCTCCGCGTCACAGCGCGGGTCCGAGCACACGAGTTCGACCTGGAACATGGGACCGATGCTCACGGCAGGGTCAGACGGAAAAGTCCGGCAGCCCCTGCTTTTGGCTCAGGAGCGGGGCAAAGAGGTCGCCCTTTGCAGCGATCCTTGCAAGCAGGTCCTCGACGGTGAAGACGAGGGCGTCGGCGTCGCCCGACTCGGCGGCCGCCTCGACCTCCTCCCATTCCAGCGGGGTCGAGGCGGTCGGTCGCTCCTGGGCGCGGATCGTGTAGACGCAGGCGGTCGTCTTGTGGCGGTCGTTCTGGCTCCAGTCGATGAGGACCCGGCCGGTGCGCTTGGTCTTCGTCTGGCGGGAGACGACCTCGTCGGGGAAGCGGGCCTCGAAGGTCTCGGCGACGGCCTTGGCAAACGGGCGCGACTCCTCGAAGGTGGCGGTGCCGTTCAGCGGGACGTGGAGGTGGATGCCCTTCGAGCCAGAGGTCTTCGCGTAGCTGTCGAGGCCGAACTGGGCGAAGAAGGCGCGCAGGCGCAGGGCGACGCGGGCGCAGTCGACGATGTCGGCGGGCGCGCCGGGGTCGAGGTCGAACACGAGCGAGTCGGGACGGTCGAGGTCCTCGACGCGAGCCAGCGAGGTGTGCAGCTCGATGTTCGCGAGGTTGGCCGACCAGACCAGGCTCGGCAGGTCTTCGAGCAGCGTGTAGTCGATCTCGGCCTTGTGGCTCTCCGAATAGATCCGCGCCGTCGACACCCAGTCGGGACGGTGTTTGGGCGAGCGCTTCTCGTAGAAGAACTTCCCCTCGACGCCGTCGGGGTAGCGCTTCAGCGTCACCGGCCGGCCGCGCAGGTGCGGCAGCAGGACCTCGGCGAGGTCGGCGTAGGCGTCGATCAGCTGGCCCTTGGTGAAGCCGACGGCGGGATAGAGGACCTTGGTGAGGTTGGAGACGGTGAGCTCGCGCTCGCCGACGAGGAGGCGTGCTTTTTTCTTGTCGATCGGCTCGGCCGTGGCGGTGATGCCGGCGCCGCGGGAGTCGGCCGAGGCGCCGCCCGCGTCGGCGTCCGGCTGTTCGTCGGCGCGCACGTGCAGCCACTCCCCCGTGCGGCGCCCCGGCGCGTAGAGGCTCGACTGCTTCTTCACGACCAGCCCGTCGACGCCCTGGCCGGCGGCGGCCGCGAGGAGCTCCTTGATCTTCGTCGTCGCGTTGGCCGGGACGCGCCACGCCTCGCCTTCGAGCTCGAGCCCGGCGAGCAGCTCGCGGCGCCGTTTGTAGGGCTTGTCGGTGAGGTCCTCGCCGTCGAGGAAGAGCAGGTCGAAGATGACGTAGGTCGCCGGGTTCTCCTTGGCCCGGCGGCGGATCGCGCTGTCGGATCCGTCCTTGCCGCGGCGGGCGAGGCGCTCGGGGTCGGGTCGTCCCGCCTCGTCGAAGACGACGAGCTCACCGTCGAGGACCGCGTCGTGGGCGCCGATCTGGCGGCTCAATCGATGGACCTCCGGCCAGCGCGCGCCGATGTCCTCGAGGTCGGCATCGCGGAGGTCGAGCCGCCCCGGCCGGCAGCGGGCGATCGCGCGCACCCCGCCCCAAGCCAGCTCCGCCGCCCAGCCGCGGGTGGAGCTCGGCAGCACGCTCTCGTTGGCGAGCATCGGCAGCAGCGGGTCGGGAAAGGGATCCGGGTTCCCTTCCGCCGGGTCCATCCGGTGGATCATCCAGTCCTTCGCCGAGCCCGCCTGGAAGAGGACGTAGCGCCCGCGCAGCCGTTTGCCTTCGAAGCTGAAGATGATCTCGTCGTCGCGCCACTTCTCCAGCTCGTAGGTGCCCGAGTCCCAGATCTGCACGGTCCCGGCGCCGTACTCGCCCTTCGGGATCTCGCCCTCAAAGGTCATGTACTCCAGCGGGTGGTCCTCGGTGTGGACGGCTTTGCGGTTTTCAGAGGGGTCCCGCGGGATGCCGTTCGGCACCGCCCAGGAGACGCCGACGCCCTCGTGCTCCAGGCGCAGGTCCCAGTGCAGTCGGGTCGCGTCGTGCTGCTGGACGACGAAGCGCGGCGCGCCCTTCCGCTTGCCCCCGCCCTTATGCGGCGCCGGCTCGGCGGTCTTGCCGAAATCCCGTTTGCGTTCGTACTCGCTCAGCTTCGCCATCTGCGGCCCCGACCGTACCCCGCCGCGCCCCTGGGTAACTTCGCCCCGTGATCCCATCCGACGAGGAGATCCTCCGCGCGATCGTCGCGATCGGCGACGACGGCTTCGTCCCCCGCCACCAACTCGTCGCCCGCTTCCGCGGCCAAGGCGAGCGCGACATGCGCCGCGCGATCGGCCGCAGCGCCCGCCGCGGCCTGGTGCTGGAGCGCAAGGACCCCGAGGGCCGGAGCTTCGTCGCCGTCTCCACCGAGGGTTGGCAGGCGCTGCGGAGTGGGGAGTTCGAGCCGCGAAGGTTGCGGCAGCGGGAGGAGTAGGGGTTCGGGGCGGGGGCGGCAGTCCTAAGGGTCCTGGGCGTGAGGGGTTCGTTAAACATCCGGCACAGGTCCGGGCGGCGGCGGCCGTGCTTGGTCGACCTAAGGTCCGGTAGATGGGCGCGGTCGACCTGACGTCCGTCTTCCGGACCCTAGGTCGACCACGCCCGGCGGGGGCGGACCATAGGTCGACCACGCGTCCCGCGTCGCGATACCTCCACGGATCCGGCACTCCCCACAGACCCGCCCTCTCGGCGGCGGCCACAGCCTGCCAGGGCCGCCGCCGAGAGGGCAGCGTCCCTTGGTCGTTCCTTTCCACCCCCGGGCGCCGGCATCCGCCGACGCCAGCCTCCCGGCCCCCGGCTAGGGCATCGCGTCGGCGACGAGCTTCAGGTCGTCGACGAGGCTGGCGTAGGCGTCGGCGCGGTCCTCGCCGGCGCGGAGGACGGCGGAGGGGTGGATCGTCACGGCGGCGATGCTCGCGAGGTCGCTCTCCAGCAGGCGGCCACGGTCCTTGGTGACCTTGACCTTCGTGCCGAAGAGCGAGCGGGTGGCGGTGGCGCCCAAGGCGACGATCGCTTCCGGGCCGACCGCCTCGATCTCGGCCTCGAGCCAGGGACGGCAGGCGTTCATCTCCCCCACCCGCGGCGTCTGGTGGAGGCGGCGCTTGCCCTGGTGACGCCACTTGAAGTGCTTGACCGCGTTGGTGAGGTAGGCATCGTCGACCTCGATGCCCGCCTCGGCGAGCGCTTTGCGGAGGATGCCGCCGGCCGGGCCGACGAAGGGCTCGCCCTCGAGGTCCTCTTTATCCCCGGGCGTCTCGCCGACCAGCATCAGCCGCGCCTTCGCCGGGCCCTCGCCGAAGACGGCCTGGGTCGCGTCGCGGTAGAGGTCGCAGCCGTGGCAGTCCTGGACGGCGGAACGGAGCGTCCGGAGGGAGCGGCCGCGGGGGAGGAACTTCTCGGCGCCGGGCTCGGTCATGCGCCTCCGGTACCCACTCCATTCAGTCGGGCGCCGCCGCGGTCGGGAGCTCGCGGACGACCTCGCTCGCGTCCTTGTCGTCGCGCAGGCCGAGGTACCGCGGGTGACGGAGCTTGCCGTCGCGGGTCCATTCGCTGAACCCGAACTCGCCGACCAGCTCGGGCTTGATCCAGGTCGCTTCTTTCGGCAGACCCGAGCCGGCGGTGAAGGGGGTCTTCGACTGGCGCAGCGCCTCCATCTTGTCGCCGAGCATCTCCAGCGTGTGGTGGTCGAACCCCGTCCCGACTTTGCCCGCGTAGCGGAGGTCGCCATCTTCGTGGTAGCCGACCAGCAGCGCGCCGAAGCGCTCGCGCGAGCCTTTCGGCGGGGTGAAGCCGCCGATCACCAGCTCCTGCTCGAAGGAGCACTTCACCTTCAGCCAATCTTTGGAGCGGCGGTGCTGGTAGGTCGAGTCGGCGCGCTTGGCGATCAGCCCCTCCCACCCTTTCGAGCACGCCTCGAGGAAGTACTTCTCCCCCTTCTCGTTGCGGTGCTGGGTGTAGCGGACGGCGCCGTGGAATTCGAGGCTCGATTTGAGCAGCGCCTTGCGCTCGCGCAGCGGCAGGCCGGTGACGTCGCGCCCTTCCAGCTCGAGGATGTCGAAGACGTACATGAAGACCTCGATCCCGGTGAGGCGCGCCAGCCGCGGGTCGCTGATGCCGAGCCGCCCCTGCAGCTTCTCGAAGCTGGTGCGGGAGCCCTCGAAGGCGACGATCTCCCCGTCGACGACGAACTCCCGCGCCGACTCGGCCTCGAAGGCCTCGATCAGCTCCGGGTAGTTCTCCATCCGACGGCCGGTGCGGGAGGTGATCGTCGCCCCCTTCGGCCCGCGGCGGACGGTGGCGCGCACGCCGTCGAGCTTGCGCTCGAAGACCCAGGCGGGGTCCGAGAACGGATGCGCCGTGAGCGTCGCCTTCATCGGCTCACCTTTGACAGGCATGGCGATGAGCGTACCCCGGCGGTGGGCGGGATATCGTCGGACAGGCACTATGCTCGCTCGATGAGCGACCTGCCGGGCGAGAACCCGATCACCGAAGCCGCCGAACGCGAAGTGAATGAAGAGCCCACCTTCAAGGAGGGCGACGAGGTGTGGGTGGAGGACGCCGACGGCAAGCGTCACTCCGGCGTCTTCGTCGGCATGAACGAAGCGGCCGGTTGGTTCGGCGGCGGGCCGAGCGCCTACATCGTGCACCCCGAAGGGCACCAGGCCGAGGTCGTCTCCCTCGCCCGCGTCATGCGGCGCGACTGAGGTAGGGACCCGCCGCGCCTGCGCGCGACGGGCCGTGGGCTACCTCCGGGTGAACGAGGAAGCCGTCGATCAGCAGGTGAGTTCCGGCAGTTTCGTCAGGGCCGGTGGGACTTCGCCGAGTCCGAGGATCGGGACGCCGAGCACATTCACCGTGGTGAGCTTGGTGCCGAGGTTGGTCAACGAGGTGCCCGTGGCTTCCAGGCTTTTGCCCACGGTGCCGACCTGCTGACAGGTTTTCGCCAGGTTGGTGGTGAGGGTGCCCGTGGTCGCCGTCAGCCCGGTGACGCTGGTCCCCAGTTGCCCGACCGTCGTGTTGATGCCGCTGACCGTGCCTTCCAGCGCCGTCAGGCCACTGTTGCTTTCGGTCACCGATTTGGTCAGTCCGCCGACGGTTTCCTCGACCCCTTCGACCGTGCCTTTGACGCCATTCACGGTTCCTTCGAGGTCGCCGACTCCGCCTTCGAGACTGGTCAGGCCTTGCACCGTGTCGCCGACCGTTTTCCCGAGGCCGCCGACCGTGGTCTGAAGACCGCCGACGGTTCCTTCGACCCCTTTCAGCGTCCCTTCCAGATCGACGACTTCGTTGGTCAGCGAACCGACTTTGCCGAGCAGGACCTGGATTTCTTTCGTCTGGCTGCCGATCGTTTCTTTCAGCTGGGTTTCGACCGTCGCCGCCGAGCCTTTTTCGCCCGTCGCACCCGGGTTGCCCGTCGCGCCTCTTTCGCCGGCGGCGCCCGCCGGGCCGGTAGCCCCTTTCGGGCCGGCCGGACCGGCCGCTCCTTCGGTCCCGGTCGTCGTGGTCCCGGAGAGGCTCCAGGTCAGCGCCTGTTCACCTTTCTTCTTCTTGCACTGCTTCGGTGAGCTGACCACGTGGATGGTCCCGATCTGGGACTTCTTGCCCTTGGTCTTCAGGCAGGCGTTGACCACGCCGTTCCTGATCTTCAGCGTCTTTCCCGCGGTGGCGAGGGGAGCCACGACGAGGCCGAGGACCAACAGTGCGGACGACACGGTGACGAGCAGTTTGGTTCGCATGCCTACGGGGTCGGCAGCGCGCATCTGAACCGAGGATGAGCAAGGTATGAAACGAGTAGAGCGGACAGCCGTACTAGGCGGCGTGCCCGTTGCCGGTCGCCTGCTTGACCAGGCGCGGGCGGTAGCGGTAACCGACGCCGCGCACCGTCTCCACCGGGTCGACGTGGGCGGCGCAGCCGAGCTTGCGCCGGAGGTAGCTGACGTAGAGCTTCACCTCGTCGCGCTCGCGGATGCGGTCGCCCCACACCAGTTCCAGCAGTTGGCCGTGGCCGAGCACGCGGCCCGGGTTTTCGGCGAAGGTCGCGAGCATGCGGAACTCGATCGGGGTCAGCGCGACCTCGTGGCCGAGCACCATCACGCGGTGGCGGACGCGGTCGATCTCGACGTACTCGTCGGTGAGGACCACCGGCCGCAGGTCGCCCTGGCGCGGACGGCGCATCAACGCGTCGAGCCGCGCCGCGAGTTCGGTCTCCGACGGCGGCTTGGAGACGCAGTCGTCCGCACCGGCGCGCAGCGCCGCCACCCGGCCCTCCTCCTCGTCCCCGCTCAGCGCCAGGACGGGGACGTCGGAGAGCGAGCGCATCGTCGCCAGGACCTCGAGCCCGTCGGCGTCGGGGAGCTCGAGATCGAGCACGACCAGGTCCGGCTGGCGCTCGTAGAACGCGCGCAAACCGTCATTTCCGTTTTCGGCACGGATCAGCTCGGTCCTGGCTCCATCCGAGAGCCCTCGCAGAGCACCGCTTCCTCCGAGGTCTCGCCCGATCGCCAGAACCTTGCGCCTTCCGTCGCCAGGCTCTCTCGATAGCGATTCCAATTTCTTACATCATTTCTACTTTATGAACGAGCCATGTCAAGCAATTCCTGTCGAGGATGTCGAAATTCTCTGAAGGCGTGTCGTTTTCGAGGGAGTCCGTTCGTCATCCGTATGACAGGGTCGCTTCACCGGGAGCGACCAGCAAGCGAGAACGGAGCACCGACATGAGATTCATGATGTTCATGTACCCCCAGATCGACGAGTCGGACTGGAATCCCACGGCCGAGGCCGTCGAGGCGATGTCCCGCTACAACGACGAGCTGCGCAAGGCGGGGATGCTGCTGGCGCTGGACGGGCTGCGGCCACCGAGCGACGGTGCGTCGGTCAGCTTCAACGGCGGCGAGGTGAAGGTCACCGACGGGCCGTTCGCGGAGGCCAAGGAGGTGGTCGGCGGCTACTGGATCATCCAGGCGCGCTCGACCGAGGAGGCGATCGAGTGGGCGAAGCGCTGCCCGGGTGAGAACTGCCGGATCGAGGTCCGCCCGATCTTCGAAATGGAGGACTTCCCGCCCGACGTGCGCGAGCGGATCGGCTACGACCCGGGCCTCCATCCCGGCGGCTGATGGCGGCGACGGCCGATGCCAGGGCGGCGGTCGAGGCGGTGTGGCGGATCGAGTCCGCCCGTCTCGTCGCCGGCCTGGCGCGGCTGGTCCGCGACGTCGGGCTGGCCGAGGACCTGGCGCAGGACGCGCTGCTGGTGGCGCTCGAGCGCTGGCCGCGCGACGGCGTCCCCGACAACCCCGGCGCCTGGCTGATGGCGACGGCGAAGAACCGGGCGATCGACCTGGCGCGGCGGGCGTCCACCTACGAGCGCAAGCGCGAAGAGGTGGCGCACGAGCTGGGGATCATGCTGGCGATGGACCGTGCCGACTTCGCGGCGGAGGCCGACGATGAGGTGGGCGACGACCTGCTGGCGCTGATGTTCACCTGCTGCCATCCGGCGCTCTCGACCGAGGCGCGGGTGGCTCTGACGCTGCGCCTGCTCGGCGGGCTGACGACGGCGGAGATCGCCCGCGCCTTCCTCGTCGGCGAGCCGACCGTCGCCCAGCGGCTGACGCGGGCGAAGAAGACCCTGCGCGAGGTCCGCGCGGACTTCGAGGTGCCGGTGGGAAGCGCGCTGCGGGCGCGGCTGCCGGACGTGCTCGAGGTCGTCTACCTGATCTTCAACGAGGGCTACGCGGCGAGCTCCGGCGAGCGCTGGGTGCGGACCGAGCTCTGCGAGGAAGCGCTGCGGCTCGGGCGGATCCTGGCCGAGCTGGCGCCGGCCGAGCCGGAGGCGCACGGGCTGATCGCGCTGCTGGAGATCCAGGCGTCGCGGCTGGGCGCCCGGCTCGGGCCCGACGGTGAGCCGATCCTCCTGCTCGACCAAGACCGCTCGCGTTGGGACCCGCTGCTGATCGTCCGCGGCGTGGCGGCGCTGAAGCGGGCCGAAGAGCTGCCCGCCCCGCTCGGCCCCTACGGCCTGCAGGCGGCGATCGCGGCGTGCCACGGGCGGGCACTGGAGGCCGAGGACACCGACTGGGTGCGGATCGCGGCGCTGTACGAGGCGCTGGGGGCGATCGCGCCGAGCCCGATCGTCGAGCTGAACCGCGCCGTCGCGGTCGGCATGGCCTTCGGTCCCGAGGTCGGCCTCGCCCTGCTCGAACGCGTCGCCACCGAGCCGGCCCTGCGCGATTACCACCTCCTCCCCAGCGTCCGCGGCGATCTGCTCGCCCGCCTCGGCCGCGAGGAGGAGGCCGCCGTTGAGTTCCGCCGCGCCGCCGAGCTCACCGCGAACGAGAGTGAGCGGTCCCTGCTCCTACGCCGCGCCGGTGACGCCGAGGGCTGAGTCGTCGCGTGCCGAGCGGGCGCCGAGGGCGACCGCGGTGAAGGCGAAGACGAAGGCGAGGCGACTGGCGACGGCGAGCCAGGCGACGACCTGCTCCCAGGCCGGCGCGCCGTGGTTCGAGTAGCCGGAGGCGTACAGGACTTCGCCGAGCACGGTGCACAGGGTGCCGACGACCGCGACCGTCGCCGCCGTGGTCAGACTTGCTTCACGGGCGGGCACCGGACGCCTCGCGCCGTAGACGAAGACCAGCGCCGCCACGGCGGTGACGAAGACGCCGATCGCCTCGATCAACAGGCCGGTCGTGAATTCGCTCGGGGAACCGAACCCCGAGTAGGAAGCCTGCAGGAAGCCCACGCCGACCGTGGTCGCCACCGCCGAGGCGACCAACAGCAGGGCGGCCCGCCAGAGGCGCGAGGCACGCGTCGCCCCGCGCCTGCTCTCGGCGAGGCCCGACGCCGCGATACCGACGCCGATCCCGTAGAGGAGCGTGCCCACCGCGACCCAGACGTAGTAGGAGCGCGTATCGACGTTATGGGTGTCGGCATAGATGGCGACCGTGCGGATCACCCAGGCGACGAAGTAGGCGATGTAGACCGAGGCGACGATCGTCGCGCCCAGCCGCAGCCGTCCCCAGTCGATCTCCGCGCCGAAGGCGGCCGCGATCGCGAAGAAGCCACACGCCCCGACCAGGTGCACGGCGACGAGGAGAACGGCGCTGACGTTGTAGCCGCCCCTGACTACCTCCTGGAAGAGGTGGTCGGCCTCGATGATCTCGAGCGCGCCGAGGACGAGCCAGCTCACCCCCGCGAGCGCCGCCGCGATCCGGAACCAGCGGTTACGGGCGGCGAGCATCGAGCGGCGCCGTTACTCGCCCGCGGCCAGGCGGCGGATGCCGTCGGTCTCGAGGCGGTGGATGAGCCAGTCGTCGAGCGTGGCGGCGCCGAGTTTCTCGTAGAAGTTCAGCGCCGGTTCGTTCCAGTCCAGGGCGACCCACTCGAGCCGGACCATGCCGCGCTGCTCGGCGATGCCGGCGAGGTGCTCGAGGACCTTGCGGCCGACGCCGCCGCGCCGGTGCTCGGGCTTCACGTAGACGTCCTCGAGCCAGATGCCGGCGCGACACTCGAAGCTCGAGAAGGTCGTATAGAAGAGCGCGTAACCGACCACCTCACCCTCGGCCGACTCGACGATCAGCGCCTCGGCGGCGCGCTGCTCGAAGAGCGTCGCCCGCAGGATCTCCGCCGTTCCGACGACCTCGTCCCGAAGTTTCTCGTAGGTCGCCAGCTCGCAGATCAGGTCGAAGATCAGCGGGACGTCCTCTTCGGTCGCGGAGCGGATCGTCGGCGCGGCAGTCGTCTCGGGCACGGCGAGCAATCTACGTGACAGGCCGCAGGCGAGGGTTGGGATGCAGTTCGCGGCCGACCTTGCCGGCGGGCTTGCCGTCGAGCTCGACCACGTCGGCGGTGAAGTCGAAGTTGCCGCGGATCAGGGAGGAGCCGACGCCGAAGGAGTCGACCGGGGCGTCGACGGCGATGAAGCGGTCGATCTTCTCCGCGTCGAAGCCGCCGGAGACGACGATCTTGACGCGCTCGTGGCCGGCGGCGTCGAGGCCGTCGCGGACGGCGCGGGCGAGCTCGGGGGTGACGCCGCGGAGCTCCTCGGCGTCGGGGCGGTCGGCCAGCGCTTTGTCGACCAGCTTCTCCGAGGTGTCGAGGCGCACGCCCCAGAGGTCCTCGCCGAGCGCGTCGGCGACCTTCACCGCCTCCCCCACCGAGTCGTTGTGGAAGTCGACCAGGCAGATGATGTTGGAGCGGGCGGCGTACCGCGCCGCGTAGTCGCGCGCCGCCGCCACCGTGTCGCCGCCGTAGACGGCGATCAGCGCGTGCGGGATCGTGCCGGTGCCGCGGCCGCCCCACCAGGAGGCGTTGGCGTCCGTGGACACGCCGATCGCGCCGGCCACGTGGGCCGCCCAGCCGTCGCCGGTCTGCACCAGCCAGTGGTCGTGGCGGGCCGGGAAGAAGAGCACCGACTTGCCGTCGGCGGCGTCGACGACCCGGCGCACGTTCGTCATCACCAGGGAGCGCCGCGCGAGCGTCCCGAGGTAGACGGTCTCCAGGTGCGCGAAGAGGGAGTAGTCGCCCTCGATCGTCATCACCGTCTCCCACGGCTCGACCGGGTCGCCCTCGTCGAGAGCCTCGACGCGGAGCGCCGGCCAGCCGTCCTCCCAGGACCCGTCCCCGAGGCGCCGCCCCGAGCACAGCCGCAGGATCGCGATCGCCTCGTCGATCCCGCCGAGCAGGCCCGCGCGCTTGGCGAAGACCTGCATCGTCACCTGGGGGTGCTCGTCGCGCGCCTCGAGCAGCTCCTTGGTCAGCGCGAAGTAGGTGTCCGAGTAGTAGGCGGAGCGGATTTTTTCGACCGGCAGCCGGAAGGTCTCCGGTGCCAGGCGCTCGGATCGGGAGGACATCTCCCGATCATGCCATCAAGCCTTGCCCTCGAATTCGTATTCGCGCAGGAAGCCCTCGAACAGCCGGCGGTGGCCCTGCTCGTCTTTGAGGATCGCGATGACCATGTCTTGGGTGACGTGGTCGATGCCCTCGGTCTCCTCGATGATCCGCGTGTAGTGCTCGATCGCGCCGGTCTCGGCGGCGATCACGCCCCGGATCACGTGGACGAGGTCGGTCTGGTGCTCGGGCGGCTGCAGGAAGCCCTGTTCCGGGGAGAACTCCTCCGACCCGGGGACGACGCCGTAGAGCTCCTTGATCCGCTCGGCGAAAAGCTGAGCGTGCCCGAGCTCCTCCTGCACGTCCTGCGCCAGGGACTCGCGGATCTCCTGCGCCCGGATGCCGTCCACGTTGGTCGAGTTGGTGATGTAGTTGATCACCGTCTCGATCTCCATCCAGTACGCCTTCTGGAGGAGGCCGACGATCTTTTCGCGGTCTTCCTTGTGCTCGCCGTCGAAGATGCCCTTGCTTTGTCTGGTCTCGGTCGTGTCGGTCATGTCCTGCGGGTACCCGTCCCCGGGCCGGCAACACGTCGCGGTAGGGTCCGGCCATGTCCGTGATCGACGAGCTTTTCGCCAACAACCGGGCCTACGCGGCCGAACTCGAGGTGCGTCATCTGGCGGTCGAACCGAGCCGCCGCCTGGCGATCGTCACCTGCATGGATTCGCGACTCGACGTGTTCGCCGCGCTCGGCCTCGGTGACGGCGAGGCGCACGTCCTGCGCAACGCGGGCGGCGTGATCACCGACGACGTGATCCGCTCCCTGGCCCTGTCCCAGCGCAAGCTCGGGACGCGCGAGGTGATGCTGATCCACCACGACGACTGCGGCCTGCAGAAGGTCTCAGACGACGGCTTCCGCGACGAGCTGCGGGCGGCGACCGGCGTGGCGCCGGCGTTCGCGATCGAGTCCTTCACCGACGTCGAGGCGGACGTCCGCCAGTCGATCCTGCGCGTCCAGCGCTCCGACTTCCTCCTGCACCGCGACTCGGTGCGGGGGTTCGTCTACGACGTCGACACGCATGCGCTGCGCGAGGTCGTCGCCGCCAACGAGCCCGGCGAGGAGGTCGTCTGATGCCCGAGATCGCTCCCTACGGATCCTGGCGCTCCCCGATCGCTCCCGCCGACGTGGCCCGCGGCGGGCGGCGGCTGGGCGGGGCGACGATCGCCGCCGACGGCGCGGTCTGGTGGGCAGAGGGTCGCCCGACCGAGGGCGGCCGCAGCGCGCTGATGCGGCGCCCGGCGGGCGGCGAGCCCGAAGAGGTGACGCCGGCGGGGGCGAACGTCCGCACCCGCGTGCACGAGTACGGCGGCGGCGCCTGGAAGCTGCTCGGGCCGGAGCTAGTCGTCTACGTCGACTTCGCCGACCAGCGCGCCTACCGGCTGGAGCTGGGCGGCGAGCCGGTCGCGATCACGCCGGAGCCGGACGAGCCGGCGGCGCTGCGCTACGCCGACTTCGAGCTCCACCCGGACGGCAAGACGCTGTACTGCGTGCGCGAGGTTCACGACGGTGGCGCCGAACCGGCGAACGAGATCGTCACGCTGCCGCTCGACGGCTCCAAGGCGCTGGAGGCGATCGCCGCGGGCCGCGACTTCTACTCGTCCCCGCGCGTGTCCCCGGACGGGCTCTGGCTCTGCTTCGTCTGCTGGGACCACCCCTACATGCCCTGGGACCAGACCGAGCTCTGGGTGACGCCGGTGCGCGACCCGGGCGCGGCGCGGCCGCTGTCCGCGGGGACCGGCGAGTCGGTCTTCGCCCCGTCCTGGGACTCGCAGGACCGCCTGCGCTTCGTCTCCGACCGCGACGGCTGGTGGAACCTCTACCGGACCGTCGTCGACTTCGGCGCGCCGGACGCGGCCGAGGATGTACCGGCGGTCGAGCAGCTGACCGCCGAGCAGGCCGACCTCGGCCATCCGGGGTGGCTCTTCACGATGCAGACGCACGCCGAGCTGGAGGACGGGTCGATCGTCGTCATCCGCACCGAGGACGCGACCGAACGGCTCGCGGTCGTCGACAAGACCGGCGGCGCGGTGCGCGATCTCGGCCTCCCCTACACCGCCTTCGGCGCGCCGGCGCTCTCGGCGCGCGGCGGCAAGGTCGCATTTGCTGCGGCGACGCCCGCGAAGCAGCCCGAGGCGGTCGTCGTCGACGTCGCCTCCGGCGAGGTGGAGACGGTCCGCACCTCCTCCGAGGAGACGGTCGACGAGGCGCTGGTCCCCGAGCCGCGGGCGATCGCCTACCCGACCGGCGAGGGCGACACCTCGCACGCCTTCTACTACCCACCTACCAACCCGGACTTCAGCGGGCCCGAGGACGAACGGCCGCCGCTGATCGTGGTCAGCCACGGCGGGCCGACCTCGCACGTCACCCCCGCGCTCGACCACGAGTTCCTCTTCTGGACCAGCCGCGGCTTCGGCGTCGTCGACGTCAACTACCGCGGGTCATCGGGCTTCGGCCGCGCCTACCGCGACAAGCTGCAAGGCACCTGGGGCATCGTCGACACCGAGGACTGCGTGAACGCGGCGCGCTTCCTCGCCGAGACCGGCGAGGTCGACGGCAAGCGACTGACGATCCGCGGCGGCTCGGCGGGCGGCTACGCGACCCTCTGCGCGCTCGTCTTCCACGACGAGTTCGCGGCCGGGGCGAGCTACTACGGCGTCGCCGACGCCGAGGCCCTGGCCCGCGACACCCATAAGTTCGAGTCCCGCTATCTCGACGGCCTGATCGGCCCCTATCCGGAGCGCGCCGACCTCTACCGCGAGCGCTCCCCGATCCACTTCGTCGAGAAGCTCACCTCCCCGGTGATCCTCTTCCAAGGCCTCGAGGACGAGATCGTCCCGCCCAACCAAGCCGAAACCATGGTCGCCGCGATGGCCGCCAACGGCATCCCCCACGCCTATCTCGCCTTCGAGGGCGAGCAACACGGCTTCCGCAAGTCCGAGACCGAGATCCGCTGCCTCGAAGCCGAGCTCTATTTCTACGGACGGATCCTGGGGTTCGAGCCGGCGGACGAGCTGCAGCCGGTGGACATTCAGGGCTGAAGCCGGGGCGGGTCCGGGGCGCGAGGGTTCTGGTCGCTGGAAGCTGGCGCCCGGGGAAATGGACGCGAGGCGGTGGCGGCGAGAGCGGCCGTCTCGGTCACGGCCCTGGCTGGCTGTGACCGTGCCCGAGACGGCCGGGGATGTGGCGGAGTGCGGCTGGGAGCTCGCCGCGGTGCCAAGGGTTCGTCACGGGAGGGGCACGGATGCGTCGCGGAAGCGTGCCGCAGGGAGAAGGTACGGCCGGCCTCGAACGGTCAGGAATCTGCCGTGTTCCTTAGTTGGCCATACGCCAAGTTTCGAACACCGCAAGGGACCAGCGCGAGGCTTCCGTGGTTCGAAAGGGTCGTATGGCGCCCATTTCGAACCACGCAAGGATCTCCGTGGTTCGAAACTTCGGCCATGGCGAAGCAAGGAACCGCGCAGATTCCTGACCGTTCGAATCTCCCGCGATCGTCCGTTCTCCCCGCACGAGGCGATCACGGAAGTCCAACCTCCGGAACTACCTCCCTAGCGTTTCGCTTTCGCGCGGGGTTTCGCTTTCGTGGTGCGTTTTTTCGTGCTCGGTTTTTTCGCCGTTTTCCTAGCCGCTTTCGAGCTGCGTTTTTTCGACGCCGCCGACCGCCGCTGGTTGGCGGGGACCTCGTCGAGGGCCGTTGCTCCGGCCAACTGGCGGATCTGGCCCACGAGGAATTTGGCCATTCGTTCCTCGTCTTTGCGGATGTCGCGGGCGAGTTTCGCGGTCTCGGGGTCGCCGACTTTGGTGGCGAAGACCTCGAGGGCCAGGTAGGTGGAGATCTCCTCCTGCTCGGCGGTGAACTGGGTCTTGGCGTTCTTCAGCATCTTCTCCTGCCCGCCATCGCCGCGGACCACGTGGAGGGGGCCTTTGGCAACCGCGGTTGCTTTGCCGACCAGCGATGCCACCGTCTGTCCGCCGCCGCCCAGTTTCTTGATGCGTTTGTCGAGCGCTTTCGCGTGCGCTTTCGTCTCTTTGAGGTGCTCTTTCAGTCGTTTTTTGTACGGGGCCTTGGAGGTCAACGCGATGTCGACCTGCAGTGCCATCTCGAGCTCCCGCTCTTTTCCGTATGCCTCGCTCATGTACTGGATGAGCTTTGCGTCTCTTTGGTTGGGGTCAGCCATGACCCTTCGCTACCCGAAAGGTCAGCTGACGACGCAATGCGCGCCGTCGGGCGATTCGCCTTTCGCCGGGAAGGCGTGCGCAAGGGCGTGGGCGATCAGGTCGGCGCGGGCCGCGTAGCCGGGTGAGGTGAAGTGGATTCCGTCACTGATGAACCACGAGTCTTTGACGTCCCCGGCCCAGTCGTAGATGCGCATGTTGGGATAGCGAAGGCACGCTTTTTCGAGTTCTTCGTCCCATTTCGCCATGCCTTTCTCCGAATAGAATTCGGTCGCGTCGGGGAGCGTCTTGACGTTGACCCAAAGGGTCGGTTCGCCGCCGATGATGTTCATCATCTTTTCGATGCGTTCCGCCAGGCCGACGTTCGAACCCGCCGCGACGTCGGCGGCCTCGTTCGTCCCCAGGGCCAGCACCCAACACCCTTTGAAGCCTTCGGCCTTCCACGCCTCGGCGACTTCCTGGGCGTTCGGTTCGCCTTCGAAGCGCTCTTCGATCGAGCGGGCGCCCTGCACCTCCATATGCGTTTCTTTCACGCCCACTTCGGAGTAACGGTTTTCGATCCGGTCTTTCGGGTTCGGCAGGTATTCGGGCGAGTCCAGCCCCTCGGAGGTCGAGTCGCCGATGTGGACGACCCGTTTGCACGAGGACACCTGCGAGTCGGCGGCCTGTTTCGGGGTGAGCGGGATCGGGCCTTTGGTCCCCGCCGCCACCGCTTCCTTGACCCGGATCTGTTCGCCTTCCGCCGTCGCCTTGTTCAGTCCCGCCATGCCGGCGACGGCGACGGCGAGGAGCACCGCGAGGCCGACGAGGACGACGCGGCCCTCGGTCGTAAAGGTCGCCCAGCTCCAGCCGAGGCGGCGGCGCCGGGCGAAGAGGCGGCCGATCGCGCCGTGGCGGATCGGCTCCTCGACGAATTTCCAGGAGAGCGCGGCGACGCCGAAGATCGCCGCCACCTGGAGGACGTCCCGCAGCAGGTTCTGGCCGTGCGGGCCCTGCGGTGAGGTGAGGACGATGATCGGCGTCTGCCACAGGTAGATGCCGTAGGAGCGGACGCCGATCCAGCGCAGCGGCTTGCAGCCGACGACGTTGCCGAGCTTGCAGGCGGGATGGGCGAGCGGCATCAGCACCATCACCGTCGCCAGCGAGAGGACGATGAAGCCGCCGCGGTAGAGGAACTGGGAGAACTCGCCGGTCCGCCAGATCATGATCGCGATGATCAGGAGGCCGACGCAGCCGACGATGTCGAGGTTGCGCCGCGCCTGGAAGGTGATCCGTTTGCTCAGCCGGCGACTGGGCCAGACCATCGCCAGGGCGGCGCCGAAGAGGAGGCCCGCGGCGCGGGTGTCGGTGCCGTAGTAGATGCGGGACGGGTCGAGGCTCGGGTGGTAGAGGATCGCCATCTCGATCGAGGAGACGATCGCCAGCGCCAGCGTCGCGAGGGCGAGCTTGGGACGGAGGCCGTTGCCCTGCCGGTCCCGGATGACCTTGAGCCCGATCAGCAGGATGAAGGGCCAGAAGATGTAGAACTGCTCCTCGACCGACAGCGACCAGAGATGGTTCAGCGGCTGTTCGGGCGCGAAGCGCGCGAAGTACGACACGTTCGCCGCGATCTGCTGCCAGTTGTTGACGTAGAAGATCGCCGAGACGACCGCCTTGCGGAATTGGTCGGGCTGGGCGGGGCCGAAGATCGTCACCCAGGCGAGCACGATCAGCAGCATCAGGAAGAGCGCGGGCAGCAGGCGGCGGGCGCGGCCGAGCCAGAAGCGGCCCAGGTGGATCGCGCCTTTGCGCATGTACTGGCCCAGCAGGATGTCGGTGATCAGGTAGCCGGAGAGGGTGAAGAAAATGCCGACGCCGAGCAGCCCGCCGGGCGCCCAGCCGAAGCCGAGGTGGAAGAAGATGACGGCCAGGACCGCGATCGCTCGCAACCCGTCCAGCCCTGGCATATAGCGCTCGCCGCGCGTGATCGGTTCGGGCATCGGACGGATGCATGGTAGGGACGGACGTGGCTGCTACATTGCGCGCCTTATGCAGGCCCTTTCCCGATTCCAGCCGATTTCCCGAACTGAACCGCGGCGGAGTCGTGCCGTGCTGATCGCGCTTGCCGCGCTGATCGCCGTCCTCGCGCTCGCGATCACCGCGGGCCCGGCGGGCGCCGCGCCGAAACCGGCGGCCCCCGCGCCGAAGTCCTGCCCCGGCTTCCAGGTCCTGCACAACGACCGGATCGGCGCCGCGGTCTTCCCCGCCGGCAACTACACGATCAACCTCGAAAGCACGACGCTCGACTGCAAAACCGGCGGCGAACTTTTCGCCCGCTTCCTCGAGGACTTCGACGGCAGGCTCGAATCCCCGTGGAACGTGGCCTCGGAAGGCTCCGGCAAGGCGGCGTTCCTGCGCGGGTCCCAGCCTGGCTTCTCGGTCGAACTGACCAAGAAACAGACCGCCGGCGAAATCGAAAAAGAAGGCGCGACGACCCCGGACCTCGGGACGCTCTGCCGCAACCCCTTCACGGTCAACCACACCACGACGCTGCGGCCGCTGCGCTTTACCAAAGGCCAGTTCCTGATCTACCTGCCGGCCGGCTCGACCATCACCTGCGAAGGCGCGGTCAAACTCTTCGCGAGCTTCCTCGGCAACAGCCCCAACGTGCCCTCGCCCTGGAAACTCGCGAGCCAGACGGCGACGTTCTACAAGCCGGCGAGCCCGACCCGTTCGGCCTTCCGGATCGAACCGCTCGACGGCGCCGGCCGCCGCTAGCGCCGCACCGCTAAGCCCACCCGCGAACCGTTTGCCCGGGAACGGGCAAGTAAGGGTGTGAGCGCGAACCGGACCGACGGCGAGGCGATCGCCGCCTCCCTCTCTGAACCACGAGCCTTCGGCATCGTCTTCGAGCGGCACTTCGGGCCGATCCTCCGCTACCTGAGGCGGCGCCTCGACGACCGCCAGGCCGAGGAAGCCGCCGCTCAGACCTTCTTCGTCGCCTTCGACGAGCGGGGACGCTTCGACCACGAGCGGGGCGACGCGCGGCCGTGGCTGTTCGGGATCGCGACCAACGTCGCGCGGCGCCACCGGCGCAGCGAGGTCCGCGAGCTGCGCGCCATCGCCAAGCTGGACGCCGATGCCGAGGCCGCGAACGACGGCAGCGAGGGCCGGCTCGACGCCGAACGCATGCGCGGCGCCCTCGCCCGCTGCCTCGCCGACCTTCCCGCCGAGGAGTGCGACGTCCTCTACCTGCTGGTCTGGGCCGAACTGGACCAGCCGGAGATCGCCGCCGCGCTCGACATCCCGCTCGGGACGGTCAAGTCCCGCCTGTCACGGGCCCGCAAGCGGGTCCAGGCGGCGCTCGACCTGCCCGCGACCGACCCATCCACCGACGACCTCTCTCCTACCGGAGGTAACCCATGGACGACCTGACCGCCATCCGCGACTTCCGCGCCGACCGCGACGCCGAGCCGCCCGAGGCCCGCGAGCGGGCCCGACGCGCGCTCGAGGCCCGCATGGACGCGGCCGCCACCGAGGCGCGGAGCTTCGGCGAAGCCGTCGCCGACTCCCGGCCGCCCATCGATTCGCCGGGGCGCCGCCGCGGGATCCTGATCCGCCGCCGCCGCGTCCTCGCCTTCGCCGGCGCGGTCGCGGCCGCCGCGATCGTCGCCGGGGCGCTCGTACTGAACTCCGGCCCGACCGCGCAACGCGCCTCCGCCGCGGAGATCCTCCACGAAGCCGCCGGCGCCGCGGCCACGGCCCCCGCGACTGCCTCGACGCTCGGCCCGGGGCAGTACGTCTTCCACAAGGAACGGCGGCTCAGCGTCATGGGCTGGGTCTCCCCCGTCCCCTCGCTCAAGGACGGCATCCCGACCGCCTCGACCGGCGGGACGATGAAGTACCGCGACGCCTACAACGCGCTCGTCCCGACGGAAGTCGAATCGTGGATCGGCGACGACGGCCGCGGGCGCTCTCGGGAAACCCTCGGCGATCTCGAATTCTGGGACAAGGCCGAAGAAGCCCGCTGGAAGGCCGCCGGGTCACCGCTGCCACCGCCGTTCAACCCCGAATACCGGCGTCGATACCCGGTCCCGTTCCGCGGCGCGCTGGAAGCGAACTCCCGGGTCGTCGATGCCGAACACGAAGGCTTCGGCAACACGTTCCACTTCCCCGACAGCTCGAATCTGCCGACCGAACCGAAGGCGCTCCGCCAGGCGGTCGAAGCCAACTCGATCAACGTCGAAGGCTTCAACCTGATGTACCCGAAGGCGCAGCACCTCGACGCCGAACAGACGAAGGAAGAGCTGATCAACGTCCTCTTCGAAGGCGATCCGTCGCCGGAGCTGCAGGCGGCGATCTTCAACGCGCTCGCTGAAGTGCCGGGGGTCGAGTTGATCCCGGCGACCGATTCACTCGGACGCCACGGCGACGCGATCAGGTTCGGAGCCGAAGAAGGGGTGCGCCGGGAATACCTCTTCGACCCGGAAACGTCGAAGCTCCTCGCGAACCGAGGCGTGCTCATCGACCCGGCAATGTCGCGGAGCTATGCGGAACTGCCCGTCGGGACCACGGTCTCCGAGCGCGACTTCATTGAAAGCGGCATCGTCGACTCGACCCGCGAGACGCCGGCCGGGCCGGAAGCGAAGGGCTAGCGCTGCTCGAGGGCGAACGGCGTGCCCTCGGAGTCGCGGCAGATCGACCAGCGCTCGCCCGGGTGGACGAGGGAGCCGCCGAGGTCCTCGACCTTGCGCAGGGCGCTGGTCATATCGGCGACCGGGAAGTAGGGCAGCGAGGCGGTGTCGCCTGGACCGCGACCGCGCTCGTGGACGCCGACCCGCACGCCATCCGCATCAGCGACCCAGCCGGCGCCTTCTCCCTCGCGCCGCTCGCCGAGGTCGACCTCGAGCAGGCCGCTCCAGAAGCGCCGGGCGCGCTCGGAGTCGTCGGCGGGAAACTCGATCAGCGCCGCCATCGCCGCCGCCTGGTCGCCCGCCCGTCGCCGTCGGTGCTCTGGCCGGGGAGCTTTTCGCCGTTGCCGAGGAAGGAGGATTCACGGCCGAGGAGCTGCTCGAACTCGCCGCGGTCGAGGAAGATCCCGTGGCACTTGCGGCACTGCTCGATCGTCACGCCGTTGCGCCGGTTCTCCCGCATTTCCCCGCCACATTTGGGGCAGGTCAAGGACGCCTCGGTGTTCTGGGTGCTTACTTCGCTCATCGGCCCTCCGCCCTACCCTCGACCAGGCTCGCGTACGCATCCGGGCGGCGCGTGGTGAGGAACGGGAAGAGCTCCAGCCAGTCGCCACGCTGGTCGAGGTCGAGGTCGGCCACCAGCACCGCCGGCTCGTCGCGCGGCGCCTGCACCAGCACCCGCCCGTAGGGGTCGGAGATGAAGGAGGAGCCGTAGAAGGTGAGCGGCGGCTCGGAGCCGAAGCGGTTCACCGCGACCATGAAGGTCCCGTTGGCGATCCCGTTGGCGACGATCACGCGCTCCCAGAGCGGCTGGGTGTCGAAGTCGGGATGGTCGGGCTCGGAGCCGATCGCGGTCGGGTAGATGAGGATCTCGGCGCCGGCCAGGCTGTAGGCGCGGGCGAGCTCCGGGAACCACTGGTCCCAGCAGGTCGGCAGGCCGAGCTGCGCCTCGCCGAGCGCGACCAGCGGGAAGGCGTCGCCCTCGTCGACCGGGCCCTGACGGAAGTACTTGTCCTCGTAGTAGCCGGCGGTGACCGGGATGTGGAGCTTGCGGGTGCGGCCGACGAGGCTCCCGTCGGGGGCGACGACGATCGCGGTGTTGAAGCCGAGCCCCTCGTCCGGCGCCCGCTCATACAAGGAGGCGTGCACGTGGACTCCGGTCTCGGCGGCCATCGAGGCGGCGAACTGGTAGGTCGGGCCGCCCGGCAGCTCCTCCGGCTCGACCCCGACGCCCCCCGGCCCGGCCGGGTCGACGGCGAAGTAGGGCGAGAGCGTCAGCTCCTGCAGGGCGACGAGGCGCGCGCCCTGGGCGGCGGCCATGCGGATGCCGGTGGCGAGGGCCTCGCGGTGCTCGTCGGGGTCGGGGCGCCAGCGCTCCTGCACGGCGGCGATCCGGAACGGCTTGCGCCCCGGCGGCCGCGTCCGCGCGAGCGACTCCTCCACCCCGGTCTTCTCGATCAACCTCGGCTCCGTCATCGTCCTCGACTGTAAGCGGTCGGGCGGACCGGCGACAATAAGAAGATGTCGCCCGCCCTGGACTCCACGCCCGCCGCCGACGGCTTCCGCATGCCCGCCGAGTGGGAACCGCACTCCGGCTGCTGGATGGCCTGGCCCGAGCGGCCGGACAACTGGCGGCTCGGGGCCGAGCCGGCGCAGGAGGCGTTCGCCGCGGTGGCAAGCGCGATCGCGGCCACCGAGCCGGTGACGATGGCGGTCTCCGACGGCCAGTACGAGCGCGCGCGGGCGGCGCTGCCCGACTCGGTGCGCCTGGTCGAGCTCTCCACCGACGACGCCTGGCTGCGGGACACCGGGCCGACCTTCGTCGTCGACGGGAAGGGCGCACGGCGCGGCGTCGACTGGCGCTTCAACGCCTGGGGCGGGCTCGAGGGCGGGCTCTACTTCCCCTGGGACCGCGACGATCGGGTCGCCGCCAAGGTGCTCGAGGTCGAACGCGACGGGCGCTACGTCGCGCCGCTGGTCCTGGAGGGCGGCTCGATCCACGTCGACGGCGAGGGCACCGTCCTCACCACCGAACAGTGCCTGCTGAATCCCAACCGCAACCCGGGGCTCGACCGGGCGGCGATCGAAGCCGCGCTCCACGCCCATCTGGGGACGGAGAAGGTCGTCTGGCTCGGTGACGGGGTGGTCGAGGACGAGACCGACGGCCACATCGACAATCTCGCCTGCTTCGCCCGGCCCGGCGTGGTGATGCTCACCTGGGTAGAGGACCCGGACGACCCACAGCACCTGGTCTCACGTGACGCCTTGGAGCGCCTCGAAGGCGCGACCGACGCCCGTGGCCGCTCATTCGAGGTGATCAAGCTCCCCGCCCCCGGCCCGCTGACCGCGACCGAGGAGGAGGCGTCTGGAGTCGAGGTCGTCGAGGGCACCCAGCCTCGCCGCGGCGGCGAACGCCTCGCGGCCAGCTACGTCAACTTCTACATCGCCAACTCCCGCGTGGTCTACCCCCTGCTGGACCCGTCCCGCGACGAGGAAGCGGCCGCGATCATCGCCGCCGCCTTCCCGGACCGGGAGGTAGTCGGCGTCGGCGCCCGCGAGATCCTCCTCGGCGGCGGCAACATCCACTGCATCACCCAGCAGGTTCCTGGGTAGTCGGGCCGCATGCCGCTGGAGGCGATCGATCACGTCGATCTCGTGGTTTCGTCGTTGGAGCGCAGCGTGCCGTTCTACGAGGCCATCCTGCGACCACTCGGCTATGTCGACAGCGGTGAGATCGTCGGCGAGGAAGGCGAGCGGGTCGTCTACATCAACCGCCACGACTCCGACGGCTCGATCGGCCTGCGGGAGCGGCGACATGGCCTCGACGTCGCCGACCGCTACGCGATCGGCCTCCACCACCTCGCCCTCTCGGCCCTCAGCCGCACCATCGTCGACCAGATCGCCGCCGCCGCCCGCGCCCAGCCCGACGGTGAGATCGAGAGCGGACCGAAGGAATACGACTACACCCCCGGCTACTACGCCGTCTTCATCCACGACCCCGACGGAATCAAGCTCGAGTTCGTCCACCGCCCCGAAGAGGCCGACCTGGTCCGGCGGGTCGCCGCGCTGGAAGCGCGGTTGGAGGGGCGGGACGGCGGATAGGGACCGGGCCGGTTGAAGCTGGCGCCCGGGGAAAAGGACGGGGCCTCTTTAAGTCCCACGAGGGAGTGACGTGACTCGCATCTCGTGACGGAGAGCGCGGGAAGTCCACGCTTCCGTGCGTGTTGGACAACACCGGATTCAGCGCTGCAAGCATTACCGGTGCTATAGCCCCGGTAATGCTTGCAGCGCGTTCTCGGGCCCTTTTTCCAGATCCGAAAACGGACCGAAGGCCCACGGAAGCGTGACGTTCCCGGCATCTCCCTCACCGAACTCAGGCAGGTGTGCCTTCTCTCGCACGGACCCCCGACGTAAGTCCGACTTCCGCCCGGACCTGTGTCCGATGTTTCACGAACCCCTCACGTCCTGGGCGTCTCATCGCGGTCACAGGCAGCCAGGACCGCGATGAGACGCCCAGGACCGATCTCGGACGGGCGGAGCGGCCGGGAGAGCGACCGTCCCCCCGCAAACCCCTAAGCCAACGTCGTTTCCGCCGCCCCCTCCCCGGGGGCCCGCACGGCCTTCTGCAGCAGCACGCCTTGGCTTTCGCTGAAGCAGAGGCGGACGAGGTGGTCGGGGGCGTCGCTCAGCTTCCAGAAGTTGCAGTTCGTGCCGGCCGGTGGGGGTGGGAAGAGGCGGATGGAGTCTTCTTCGACTTCGTCTTCGTGGAGGCCGGTGCTGCCGAGCTTCTTCAGGACCGCCAGCTCGCCCTCGCCCTTATGGAGCTGTTTGTACTGGTCCGAGGACATTTCGTAGGTGAAGAGGTGGATCGTCGGGCCGGAGTCGGACTTGCTCCCGTCGTCGCCGAAGGCGATCCCGAGGGCGATCAGGGCGGCGATGACGCCGAAGGTCCCCCAGGCGATGATCGCGCGCCGTCGCTGGCGTCGCCGGTAAAGCGTTTCGTCGGCCGTCGCGTCCACCTCCTCGGCAGGATCGCAGACGACGGACGCCCGCTTTCGCTAGCTTCCATCACATGAGTGGAGACACGGATTTCCGACGCGAACTTGGCCAACAGCTGCGGGTTGATTCGATCCGCTCCTCCGACGCGGCGGGTTCGGGGCATCCGACCTCCTCGATGTCGGCGGCGGACCTCCTGGCGGTGCTGATCGACGGGCACCTGAAGCTCGACTTCGACACTCCCGACGATCCCCGCAACGACCACCTGATCTTCTCCAAGGGCCACGCGTCGCCGCTCTACTACTCGATGCTGAAAGCGGTCGGGGCGATCGAGGACGACGAGCTCCTCACCTTCCGCAAGCTCGGCTCGCGCCTGGAAGGCCACCCCACCCCGATCCTCCCCTGGGTCGACGTCGCCACCGGCTCCCTCGGCCAGGGCCTGCCGATCGGCGTCGGCGTCGCCACCGCGGCGCGGATGGAGCGCATGCCCTCCCGCGTCTGGGTCCTCTGCGGCGACTCGGAGATGGCCGAGGGATCGATCTGGGAGGCGGTCGAGCACGCCGGCAAGCAGAGCCTCGCCAACCTCACCGCGATGATCGACGTGAACCGGCTCGGCCAGACCGGCGAAACGATGCACGGCTGGGACCTCAGCTCCTACGCCGGCCGCGCCGCGGCGGCGGGCTGGAACACGCTGGAGATCGACGGCCACGACATCCAGGAGATCGAGGACGCCTTCGTCAACGCCGAGGCCAGCGACCGCCCGACGATGATCGTCGCCCGCACCAAGAAGGGCAAGGGCGCCAAGGAGACCGAGGACCAGCCCGGCAAACACGGCAAACCGCTGGACGATCCGGCGACCGCGATCGAGGAACTGGGCGGCGAGCGCGACCTCCGCGTCGACGTGACGAAGCCCGAGGGCGATGCCACCATCCACCGCTTCGAGACCCCCGGCGGCGAGATGCCGACCTGGGAGAAGGGCGAGGAAGTGGCGACCCGCAAGGCCTACGGCACGGCGCTGGCCGCGCTCGGCGCGCGGCGTGACGACATCGTCGCGCTCGACGGCGAGGTCGGCAACTCGACCTACTCCGAAGACTTCAAAAAGGCCTTCCCGGACCGCTTCGTCGAGGTCTACATCGCCGAGCAGCAGATGGTCGCCTCGGCGGTCGGCTTCCAGGTCCGGCGCCACTGGACGCCGTTCGCCTCGACCTTCGCGGCGTTCCTCTCGCGGGCGTACGACTTCGTCCGCATGGCGGCGATCAGCCGCGCCGACATCCGCCTCTGCGGCTCCCACGCCGGCGTCTCGATCGGCGAGGACGGCCCGTCCCAGATGGCGCTCGAGGACCTCGCGTCCCTGCGCGCGATCCACGGCTCGACCGTCCTCTACCCGAGCGACGCGACCTCGACCTCGGCACTGGTCCAGATCATGGCCGACACCAAAGGCATCTCCTACATGCGGACCACCCGCGCGGCGACGCCGGTGCTCTACGACTCCTCCGAGGAATTCCAGGCGGGCGGCTCGAAGACGGTGCTCGACGGGACCGACGTGACGCTGGTCGGCGCCGGGATCACCCTGCACGAGGCGCTGGCCGCCGCCGAGCGGCTCGCCGGCGAGGGCATCTCCGCCCGCGTCATCGACCTCTACTCGGTGAAGCCGATCGACTACGAGACTCTGGTCAAGGCAGCTCAGGAGACGGGCGCGATCGTCACCGTCGAGGACCACTGGAAAGAGGGCGGGATCGGCGAGGCCGTGCTGGCGGCGCTGGCCGAGCACAACGCCTTCGCCACGGTCCGCGTCCTCGCGGTCGAGGACATGCCGAGCTCGGCGAAGCCGGCCGAGCTGCTGCGCGCCGCCGAGATCGACGCCGAGGCGATCTACGCCGCGGCGACCGAGATCGTCAAGACCAAGGTCGAGGTCGGGTCCTAGAGAGCGCCGTCGGAGGCGGGGTCCGCCCCGCCTCCGTCACCCAGCACGAAGATGTCGACCGCGACGTCGGGGTCGACGTGGATCGTGCTCATGTGCGCCTCGACCGGGCGCCCGAGGACCGCTTCCATGCGGGCCTTGTAGGCGTCCTCGGTGGCGGCGTGGTGGACCGCGCGGGTCTCGCGGACGCGCGTCTCCTGCCCCGCGTCGAGCAGCGTCCGCTCGAGCGGCGTGAAGACGTCGGTCAGCACGCAGACGACGAGGTTGTCGGTGACGTGCGTTTTCGCCGCCCCCGGTCCGCGCCCGAAGTGCTCCCGGTGCAGCGCCACCGCGGCATTGGAGATGTCGGTGAGCTGGGGGCGACTGGCCGTCAGCTGGCCGTCCAACGTATCCATCTACCCAAAAGTACTACGACGAAAGATGCAACCGTCGTAAACCCGATTGACCATTAGTGGACGCGGCACCGGACTGGCCTGTCGCATGAAAGCGTGGCCGCCGGCCCGATCGTCCTGATCGGTTCGTCGGAAGGTGGTCGGGGTACCTCGAGACATCGCCTCGGATGCTGAGAAGCGGCTGCTCTCCTACCTCGCCGACATGCACTCGGTCGAGCGTCAGGCCCTGGTGCAGATGCAACTGGCCCCGCGGCTGGTCGGCGGCGGCATGGCGGCCGACTTCCACCGTCACCACGCCGAGACTCTGGGGCACCTCGATCTCGTCGGAGCGCGCCTGCGGGCGCACGGCGCCAAGCCCTCCGGTGCCAAGGACGCAGCGGGCTGGATCGGCGGCGTCGGCATGGCGATCTTCGCCCGCGTCCAGCCCGACACCGCCGGCAAGCTCGCCTTCCACGCCTACTCCTACGAGAACATGGAGCTTGCCGCCTACCGGCTGCTGGAGCGGGTCGCCGAAGCGGCGGGCGACCCCGAGACCGCCGCGGCGGCGCGGCGGATCGGCGACGAGGAGGAGGTGATGGCGGAGCGGGTCGCCGGGCACTTCGACCAGGCGGTCGACGACTCGCTGCGGGCGACGGGCGGCGACGCGGCCTCCCACGTCGACACCTACCTCGCCGACATGCACGCCCTGGAGACGCAGTCGACGCGCTTCCTCGAAGCGGCGCGCGGCATCGCCGAGACGCCCCCGCTCCTCGCCGTCTTCGAGGCCCACCTGGAGGAGACGCTGGAGCAGCGGCGGCGGCTGGAGGAGCGGATCGCGGCGCGCGGCGGCTCGGCGTCCCGGCTGAAGGACACCGCGCTCGGCCTCGGCGGCACCAACCTCGCCGGCTTCTTCGCCGCCCAGCCCGACCCGCCGCCGAAGCTGGCGGGCTTCGCCTTCGCCTTCGAGCAGCTCGAGGTGGGCGGCTACGCGCTGCTCGCCCGGGTCGCGGCGCGGGCCGGCGACGAGGACACCGTCAAGCTCGCCGAGGAGCTGGGGCGCGAGGAGCGCACCGCGGCGGCCGCCGTCGCGGGGGCCTGGGACGCGGCACTGGCGACGCTCGGCGACCTCGAGCTGCCGGCCACGCACCCGGCGGGCGCCTGATCGTCCGGCGCCGGCGCGCCGCCGATCGCGAACCTCCGACCGCCCCCGCGTAAGCTCCGCCCATGGGTGACGACCGGGCACCGTTCTTGCTGCTGCAGATCTCCGACCCCCACATCGGGGCGAACTGGCACGACGCCGACCCCGACGAGTCCCTGCTGCGCGCGGTCGAGGCGGTCCTCTCGCTGCCCGATCGTCCCGACGCCCTCCTCGTCTCCGGCGACCTCACCGACAACGGCGCGCCGGAGGAGTACCAGCGGGTGCGGGAGCTGCTGGCGCCGCTCGACCTCGTCCCGCACGTCCTGCCCGGCAACCACGACCTGCGGGGGCCGCTGCGCGAGGCGTTCGGCCTGCCCGGCGCGGGCGAGGAGCCGGTGTCCTACGCAGTCGACCTCGGGCCGCTGCGCCTGGTCTGCCTCGACTCGACGATCCCCGGCGCCGAAGGCGGCTCCCTCGACGGCGGGCGGATCGAGTGGCTCGACGCGACGCTGGCCGAGGACCCCGGCAAGCCGACCGTCCTCGCCCTCCACCACCCGCCGCTGCGCACCGAGATCCCGACCTTCGAACGCATCGGCCTGGCGCCGGAGTCGATCGACGCCCTCGCCGAGGTCCTGTCCCGCCACCCCCAGGTCATGCGGATCGTCGCCGGCCACGTCCACCGCGCCGTCGTCGCCGAGCTCGCGGGGCGCGCCGTCGTCACCGTCCCCAGCACCTACCTCCAAGCGGCCCTCGACTTCACCGCCCCCAAACTCCAGATGTGCCCCGACCCGCCCGGCTTCGCGATCCACGCCCTGCGCAACGGCTCTCTGGCGACCCACCTGCAGCGAGTCGCCCCGCCTACGGGGACCGACTGACGGAAAGGGACGCGAGGCGTGTCGGGGAGCGCGGCCGTCTCGGCCACAGCCCTGGCTGGCTGTGGCCGTGGCCGAGACGGCCGGGGTGCGGGGAGTGGAGGTCTCTCGCCGAGGTGCAGAGGGTTCGTCACGGGAGGGACACGCCTCCGTGACGGGACTCGCATCTCGTGGGAGAGAGCGTGGGAAGTCCACGCTTCCGTGCGTGTTGGGCAACAGTCAATTCCGCGCTGCATGCATTGACCCCCCTATAGGGTGGAAAACCCGTGCAGCGCGCTTTCGGGGCCTGTTTACAGGCCCGAAAAGCGCACGAAGGTGACGGAAGGCCGTGGGAAGTGTGGAGTTCCCGGCATCTTCCTCACGGGACTCAAGCAGGTGTGGCATCTCTCGCGCGGACCTTCGACGTAAGTCCGACCTCCGCCCGAACCGGTGCCGGATGTTTCACGAACCTCACGTCCTGGGCGTCTCATCGCGGTCACAGCCAGCCAGGACCGCGATGAGACGCCCAGGACCATCTAGGACTGCCGCGACGGCCGGAGCGACCGCCCTCTGTCCTAACCGAGCGCCGCCCGCAGCGCCCCGTCGCCATCCCCCAAAACCATCTCCCCATGCGCCGTAAGAACGAGCTCCACCGGCAGGCCCAGCACCGGCGCGAGCGCCTCGCTCAGCCTCGCGCGGCTGCCGTCGCCGCCCATCCAGTCCTCCGGTGCCATGTGCAGGTGCTCGCCCTCTTCGCCGTTGCCGAGCAGGACGTCGCCGGCGATGAGGGCCGCGTGGGCCGGGTCCCAGAGGACGACCTCGGGGCGTGGCGGGGCGGCGATCGGGACCAGGCCGCCGGGCAGGGTCTCCCCCGCCTCGAAGGTGCGGTCGACCGGCGTGCGCTTCTCGATCTCCTCCCGGTCGGGCGCGAAGCCCCAGACGGTGGCGTCGGGATGGCGCTCGCGGATCTCGGTCGCCGAGCGGGCGTGCCAGTGGATCGTCAGCACGACGTCGAGGCCGGACTGGCCGCGCAGCTCCGCCAGCGCGTCCCACTGGTCCCCGGCCAGCAGCGGATCGATCAGGACCAGCCGCTCGGACTCGACGATCGCGAAGCCGCGGACGTGCTTGTCCCACTCGTCGTGGAAGGCGGTCCAGGTCCGCAGGCCGGGGCGCAGCTCCTCGCCGAGGATCGCTTCCACGTCAGTACCGGAGGATCGCGGCGACGCCTTCGGCCGCGCCGAGGGCTTCGGCAGCGGCGCCGTGGACGACCGTGACCTTGGAGCTCGCCTTCAGCGCGCCGCGGATCAGCGACTCGGCCCCGCCGGAGTCGAAGCCCGCGCCGATGACCAGCCGCTCGACCCGGCCTTCCTGGGTCGCCTCGCCGACGTCCTGTGGGCCGGCGGCGCCGCGACTGCCGCCGCGCACCTCTTCCATCGCCGCCGCCACCAACCGCGACTCGCGCTCCGCGTCGGCGTTCTCGACCGCGGCGGCCACGGTGTCCCGCAGCTGCCCGGTCGGGACCGAGATCAGGTCGGCGTTCTCGGCCACGGCCAGTTTCACGTTCGGCGCGTTCATCCCGTGCTCGAAGCTCTCCAGGTCGACCGCCGGGCCGAAGGCCAAGGCGCGCCCGATCTTCCGCTCTTCGAGCTCACGGCCGACCAGCGCGCCCGCCTCGCCGAGGAATTTGTGGCGGTTGTGGTCGAGGCGGTCGCCGTATTCGTCCTTGCCCGAGGAGGCGACGCCGTGGGCCGGGCCGCCGCTCTGCGCCTTGCGCTCGCGCCAGCCGAGGCTCAGCAGCTCCAGTTCCCAGTCCTCCAGCTCGGTCAGTTGCCCTTCCGCGAAGCTCAGCAGGCGGACGCGCTCCAGCGCGACGATCGCGATCCCGCGCTCCTCGCCGCGGCAGGCGAGGTCGACCAGCGGCGCCAGCGCGGGGCGCTCGCCGAGCTCCACGCAGGCGCTCGCCTCGGGTACCGCCCCGGTCCCCCACCAGTGTTCTTCGCCGCCCTTCTCGGCGACCTCGACGAAGCCCGCTTCGCCACGCGGCGGCGGCCGGTGGTCGCCGTCTTCGTAGCGGTCCATGATCCGTTTCGCGACGGCCCGGAGGGCGACCCGGCGCTCGTGCTCGGCGTCCTTGGCCGCCTCCAGCAGGGCGTCGAGGCCGTTGCGCAGCTCGGTGCGCCAGGCGCCGCCGCGATCGGCCGGATCGAAGGCCAGATAGACCGAGACGACCCCCAGCGGGGGCTCCCAGTCGCCGAGACGGCGGGCGTCCTCAAAGGTCGGGTGGGCCATCGACACTCCTCTCCGTGGTTGATCGGGGTTGCCTACCCCGACTCCGTCCGGTGGAACCTATCGGTCGGGCGCGGCGCTCGCGGACGGGCGTCCGAGGGAGCGGGTCAGGCGTCGCGGGCGACCCGGAAGCCCATGTTCCCGGTCGAGCTGTCGGGGGTGTTGAAGCTGCGCGCCGCGACCCGATAACGGTTGCAGTAGGAGGCGTGGCAGAGGTAGGAGCCGCCGCGGATCGCGCGGGTCTGGCGGTCGAAGCGGTCGGCGCACCATTCCCAGACGTTGCCGCTCATGTTCAGCATCCCGTGGCCGTTCGGCTCGTAGGCATCGACCGGTGCCGTGCCGAGCCAGCCGTCGTCGCCGGTGTTCCGCGAGGGGAAGGTGCCCTGCCAGACGTTCATCGCGTGGCGGCCGCCCGGTTCGAGCTCGTCGCCCCAGGGGAAGCGGGCCTGCTCGAGGCCGCCGCGGGCCGCCATCTCCCACTCCGCCTCGTGCGGGAGGCGGCCGCCGGCCCAGGCGGCGAAGGCTTTGGCGTCGTTCCAGGAGACGTGGACGACCGGGTGGTCGAGGCGGTCGTCGGCGCTCGTCGCCGGGCCCTCCGGGTGGCGCCAGTCGGCGCCGAACACCTGGCGCCACCAGGGCGCGTTGGCGATCCCGCGGGTCGGTTCGAAGTCGTCCGGGAGGAAGGCGCCGAAGACGAAGGACCAGCCGGCGCTCTCGGCGTCGGTGCGGTGGCCGGTGGCGTCGACGAACTCGGCGAAGCGCGCGTTGGTGACCGCGACGGGGTCGATCCAGAAGGGCGGCAGGTCGATCTCCCGGATCGGCCCCTCGCGGTCCTGCGGGAAGCCGTCGGGATCCTCGGTCCCCATCAGGAAGCTGCCGCCGAGGCGGACCATGCCGTCGGTGGGGGCGGCAGCGCCGTCGGCGGGCGCGCCACCCGCGCCCCTGGGCTCAGGGGCCCGCGCGGGCGGCGCCTCGGCCCCGCTCGGGGCGCGGCCGGGCGCGCAACAGGCGCGGTCGTGCTCGTTGTGGCCTAGGTCGTCCACCACTCCGGGAACATATTGCCGTCGCCCTCGGCGTGTGCCCCAAACGCGACCAGGTCGAGCCCGTCCTCGCCCGCCTCCCACTCGCGCACCACCGCCGGCGGGCAGTAGACGATCGCCCCCGCGGTGACCTCGACGATCTCGTCGTCGAGCTTGAAGCGGCCGCTGCCGGAGGTCACGACGTAGACCTCCTCGACGGCGTCGTGGCTGTGGCCGAAGCCGAGGCGCCGGCCGGGCTTCATCCGGTAGTCAGTGAGGCCGATCGCCTCGGCGCCGAGCGCGGTGCCGACCGGCCTGGCCTCGAGAGAATCGACGCCCCAGGCGGGCGCTTGGTCTTCGATGTCATTGATGTTCAGGTGCTTGTAGGTCATGGGCTCGACCGTACGGGCGCCGCCGGCCCCGGTCTTGGACAAATCCGCCACCTGAGCGAGGAGTGCCATTCGGCCAGGGTGGCAGGGGACCGCCTCTCGCCGCCGAATTTGGCTGTGGAAAGCGGTTTTCGACGCCCCGGGACGGGGTCCACCAGACAAAGGAGACAGACGTGGAAGTGAGAGGCGAGGCGCGCGCGATGTTCGCCGCCATCCTGTTGGTGATCGCCGGAGTGCTGAACGTGATCTACGGCATCGCCGCGATCAGCGACGGTGACTTCTTCAGCCAGACGGCGTACGTGGTCTTCGGCCTCGGTTTCTGGGGTTGGGTGACCCTGATCGTCGGCCTGGTCCAGCTGACCGGCGGCTACTCGCTGTTCAGCGGGGGCGTCTACGGTCGCACGATCGGCATCATCGCCGCCACCCTGGGAGCGATCGAGTCCCTGCTGTCGATCGGCGGTAGCTACCCCTTCTGGTCCCTGGGCATCTTCGCCCTCTGCCTGATCGTCCTCCACGGCCTGGTCGTCTACGGCGAGCCGCTGGAGCAGCGCTAGCGCCCCGGAGTGCCCCGCTTCTCCACCGAGCAGACGTAGAAGAGGTGGAGGAAGCGGGTCGTGACGACCTCGCCGAAGGGGGCGAGGTCGTCCCAGGGGCGGGCGTCGGGGCGGCCGGGGCCGAGCTTGTTCAGCTGGCGGCCGATCGGGGCGAGGACCGGGCGCAGGTAAGTCTCGGCGAGGCTTATTTCCATCACCGCGACGCGGCCGCCGGGGCACAGGCGGTCCCAGATTCGTGACAGGGCGGTGACGGGGGCAGGGATCACCGACCAGGCGAGGCTGAAGAAGATCGCGTCGAGGGCACGGTCGAGGTCCAGCTTCGTCGCGTCGCCCTCGATCAGCTCGACGTTGCGCCAGCCGCGACGCTCGACCAGCTTCGCCGCCTCGCGCAGCATCCCGGCCGAGAGGTCGACGCCGATCACGGTCCCGGTCGGGCCGACGGCGTCGACGAGGTAGGAGAGGTTGCGGCCGGTGCCGACCGCGACCTCGAGGACGGTGTCGCCGGGACGAAGGCCGAGCGCGGCGACTCCCCGGCGCCGCGCCAACGGGTTGATCAGGAAGAGCGGCGAGAGCGCGCGGTAGAACGGCGCGACGCGGTCGTACTGCGTCGTGATCGCGTCCTGGTCGATGGCGGCGCTCGCCATACCGACAGCGTACCCCCGCCGTGCGCGGTCGACCTTCGGTCCGCCCGCCGGACCTGGGGACGACCGCGGTCAGCGGCTGCCCGCCCCGGGGCCGGCGGCGCCCTCGCCGGTCTCGACCAGGCCGCGGAGGCTCGTGCGGATGTAGTGGTCCCAGCCCTTCGCGCACATCTCCTCGCAGCCGAGGCCGGCGAGGCCCTCGTGGGCGAAGTCGAGGCGGGTGCGCTCGCCCCCGTCGAACGGCGTCAGGAGGAAGCGGACCCGGGTGCCGACCCACTCGTCGGTCGGGTCGAAGTGCTCGATCTCCTGGCCGACGCAGCTCCACTCGACCTCGCGGTCCGGGACCAGCTTCTCCACCCGCATCTCGGTCCAACCAGCGCCGAAGGTCAACCGGCCGACCCCGCCGACCTCGCCGGCGAAGGTCCCGTCGGTCCACCACGACCGCACGCCGTCGGCCGTCGCGATCGCCTCGTAGACCCGCGACGGTGACGCCGCCAGCTCGATCTCGATCCTCTCCACCGCCGTCGTATCCGTGCCCATCCCAGGTCCTCCTCGCTTGCCTAACGTTTTGCTTATATAAGCATATGATTGAATATGGCCATGAGCGAGAGAGGCAGCCAGGTGTTCGACGCCGTCGCGGAGGGATCGCGGCGGGAGATCCTCGACCTGCTGGCGGGTGGGCCGCGGGCGGTCGGTGAGATCGCCGACGAGACCGGCCTCAGCCAGCCCAACGCCTCGCGGCACCTGCGCATCCTGCGCGAGGCGGGCCTGGTCGAGCCGCGGGCGGACGGCCAGCGGCGGATCTACGAGCTTCGCCCCGCCGGCCTCGCCGAGCTGATGGCGTGGGTCGCCCCCTTCCAGCGGCTCTGGCAGGGCAGCCTCGACGCGCTCGAACGCCACCTCGACAGCGACAACGACACGGAGGAGTGAGTCCCATGCCCGACAAGTACGCCCGCCTGGAAGAAGTCGACGGCCGCCCGGCGCTGCGCTTCGAACGCGCCCTCCCCCACCCGCCCGAGCGGGTCTGGAAGGCGCTGACCGACACCGACGAGATGTTCGCCTGGCATCCCACGCCGGCCAGGTTCGAGCCGCGGGTCGGCGGGCGCGTCGACTGGCACCCGGACGGCCATGTCGCCGACATGCCGGACAACGAGGTAACCGACTGGGACCCGCCGCGCCTGCTCGGCTACACCTGGGCGAAGGAGGGCGATCGGCCCGACCACCTGCTCTGGGAGCTGCGCCCCCACGAGGACGGCTGCGTCCTGGTGCTGACCCACACCTTCGAGGATCGCCTCAAGGCCGCCCGCGACGGGGCCGGCTGGCACATCTGCCTGGACGCGCTGGCCGCGGACCTCGACGGCGGCAGCGAGCGGCCGAGCGCCGAGCACGAGGCGGGGCCCTGGCCCGAGCTGAACGACGAGTACCAAGGCCGCTTCGGCATCTCCCCCGAGGAGGCGACCCCACCCCCGGCGCGCTAGCGGCGCACCGGGTAGCGGAGGTGCAGAACGCGCTCGCCCTGGATGACCACGTCCGGGTCTTCCAACATCTCGTCGCCGCCGGTGAGGGCGCCGAAGTACGGCTTCCCGCGGCCGAAGGCGACCGGCACGACGTCGATCGCGACGAAGTCGACGAGCCCGAGCGCGAGCGCCTGCCCGCCGACGTCGCCCGCGCAGATGGCGACGTCGCCATCGCCCGCCAGCTCCCGAGCCCGAGCGACCGCCGCCTCCACCGAGTCGACGAAGTCGTAGGGCGCCTCCGGGTGCCAGCCGTCCGGCTTCGGCCGGTGCGAGACGACGACCGCGTACTCGCACGCCGGCGGGTGCCCCTCCCAACCGTTGGTGATGTCGAACAGGTGCCGGCCGAGGACGATGACTGACTGGCGCGACCACAGGCCTCGCACGTAGTCGGCCGAGGCGGCGGAGACGCGGAAGGGCTTGCCGCCGTGGTGCTCGACGTCCTTGTCGTCGTCGACGATCGGACGGTCGCCGTTGTAGTACCAGTCGAAGAGGGGCCCGGGATCGTCGTTCTCGTCGCCGATGTAGCCGTCGAGCGAGGCGACCGCGTGCAGGTAGGTCGCCACCTCACTCGCCTCCCCAGTTGCCGGCGTTCGCGTACATGAGTGAGCCGGGCGTGGTCAGGTCCTCCCCGGTCTCCAGCAGCGTCTTCAGGCCGGAGAGGATCATCGGCCAGCCGCCGTAGAGCTGGTTGTTGGCGCTCTCGTCGAGCTGGTCGTGGGTCACCCGCAGCTGGCAGGAGTCCTCGCCGACCGGCTCGATCTCCCAGGTCACCCGCGTGGTGCCCTCGCGCTTGACGTCCTCGCTCCAGAGCGCGGTGAAGGTCTGCACGAGACGACGCGGCGGGTCGACCTCGACGTTCTCGCCGCTGGAGATGTCGACCACGCCGGGGACGCCGGCGCGGTACTCGGACCCCTGCGTCCAGTCGGACTCGACCCCGACGCCGAAGCTGTAGCGCTTGCGCATCTCGTTGTCGGTGATCGCCTCCCAGAGGCGCTCGGGGCTGGCCTTGATGTAGATCTCGAAGGCCGTCATCGTGCCGCGGCCGCCGACCACCGTGTAGAGCTGCTCCTCAGTCATCTTGGTTCTCCTTCTCGAGGTCTCGTTTGAGCCCGGTGAGGGCCGAGGCCCAGGGCTCCGCGTACTTGCTCACCCAGCGGTCGTGGACTTCGCGGATCGGCACGGGGTTGAGGAAGTGCAACTTCTCCCGCCCGCGTTTCCGCGTCGTCACCAGGCCCGCGCCCTCCAGCACCTTGAGGTGCTTGGCGACGCCGAACCGGGACATCGGCAACCGCTGCTCGAGCGCGCTCAGGGTCTGCCCGTCCTCCTCGAACAACTCGTCGAGCAGACGGCGGCGGGTCGGATCCGCCAAGGCCTTGAACACGTCGTCGATCATGGGACCGACAATAGGTGACCAAATGGTCACATGTCAAGCCTCTATCTTTCGGCGATGGCCGAGACGCCGACGATCTACGAGTGGGGCGGCGGGACGCAGGCGTTCCAGCGCTGGCTCGAGCGCTTCTACGACCTGGTCGAAGAAGAGGGCACCCTGGCGCCGCTCTTCGGCGGCACGGTCACCCGAGAGCACCGCGACCACGTCCTCGCCTGGTGGGTCGAGGTCATGGGCGGCCCCGCCGACTACACCGCGAACCACGGCGGCTACCCGACGATGCTCGCCCACCACCGCGGCCTCGCCATCACCCCCGACCAACGCCGCCTCTTCGTCAACCTCCTCAGCCAAGCGGCCGACGAAGCCGACCTCCCCGCCGACCCCGAGTTCCGCGCCGCCCTCATCGGCTACGCCGAGTGGGGCTCCCGCCTGGCGGTGCACAACTCCGCCCCCGACGCCGACGACATCGTCGCCGAGGCCCCCGTTCCCAAATGGGGCTGGGGAGTGGCTCCGCCGTACGAGGGGTGAGGGGTTCGGCGCCGGGGATGTGAGGAGAGGCGGGGATCGTCCACGCGAGCGCCACGGGTTCGTCACGGGAGGGACACGAAAGTGCGCCGGGAAGCGCCGGAACGCCCGCTCCTCGACGGCCGGTGTCCTGCGGTGTTCGTTATCCGTCCCTACGACGGCTTTCGCACACCGCAGGAGCTGCGGTGTTCCTTACTTGGCCATACGCCAAGTTTCGAACACCGCAGGGCGCAGGGATCCCCGTGGTTCGAAAGGGTCGTATAGCGCCCATATCGAACCACGCAGTTTCCTGACCGTTCGGATCCCCGGCTTCTCTCGCGCGGGACGATCACGGAAGTCCGACTTGGTGCGGTCCCTGCACCGCCTCTCCCACGGACCCCTCACGTCCTGGGCGTCTCATCGCGGTCACAGCCTGCCAGGACCGCGATGAGACGCCCAGGACCGTTCTAGGACTGCCGGGGCGGCCGGCAGTACGCCCCTACCGCGTAGGCCGGCGTTTCTCCGGGACCCGATGTGGCGGCTGGTGGACCGGTTCGGCGGGGGGCTCGGGCTTCGGGCCGGGGCCGAACTCGAGGCCGTCGGCGGTCAGTTCGACCTCTTCGTCGAAATGATAGAAGCGCAGCGGGTCGCCTTCGAGCAGCGAGTACTTCGTCCCGGACGCGGTGACCTCGACCATCAGCCGGCGGCCGCGGAAGGGAAGGCGGAAGCACATGCGGTCGAGGCGCATCGGCAGGCGGGGCGAGAAGCGCAGCGAGCCGTCCTGGTCGCGCAGGCCGCCGAAGCCGCAGATGGCGGCGACCCAGGAGCCTGCCAGCGAGGCGATGTGGAGGCCGTCGCGGCTGTTGTGCTCGAGGTCGTCGAGATCCATGAGGGCGGCCTCGCCCATGTAGTCGTAGGCGAGCTCGAGGTGTCCGGTCTCCGCCGCCAGCACCGCCTGCACACACGCCGAGAGGGAGGAGTCACGCACGGTCAGCGCCTCGTAGTAGGCGAAGTTGCGCGCTTTCTCCTGGGCGGTGAAAGCCTCGCTGCGGACCAGCATCGCCATCACCAGATCGGCCTGCTTCACCACCTGCTTGCGGTAGAGGTCGAAGTAGGGGTAGTTGAGGAGCAGCGGGTAGCCGTCCTCGCCGGTGCTCTCGAAGTCCCAGCGGTCGTGGTCGGTGAAGCCCTCCGCCTGCGGGTGGACGCCGAGCGCCTCGTCGTAGGGGATCGTCATCGCCTCGGCCGCGTCCCGCCAGGAGGCGATCTCCTCGTGATTGACCTTGAGCGCGTCGGCGGCGTCGATGTAGCGCTCGGAGAACTCCGCTGCCGATCTAAGATTCTTCTGCGCCAAGAGGTTCGTGTAGACGTTGTTGTCGGCGACCGCCGAGTACTCGTCCGGGCCGGTGACGCCGTCGATGCGGAAGGCGCCGTGGGCATCGTGGTGGCCGAGGGAGCGCCACAGGCGCGCCGTTTCCACCAACAGCGGCAGGCCGACGTCGCGCTCGAAGTCCGGGTCGGGGTTGATGTCGCAGTGGCGGGCGACGCCTTGGCCGATGTCGCCGTTGATGTGGAAGGCGGCCGTCCCGGCGGGCCAGTAGGCGCCGCACTCGGCGCCGCTGATCGTCCGCCACGGGAAGGCGGCGCCTTCGAGGCCGAGCTCCTGCGCCCGTTCGCGCGCCTTCGGCAGCGTCGCCAGCCGCCAGCGCAGCGCCTCCGCCGCCGCCTCCGGCACCGCGTAGGAGAGCATCGGCAGCACGTAGGCCTCGGTGTCCCAGAAGGTGTGGCCGTCGTAGCCGGGCCCGGTCAGCCCCTTCGCCGGGATCGCCCGCCCCTCGCCGCGGGCGCTCGCCTGCAGCGCGTGGAAGAGGCCGAAGCGGATCGCCTGCTGCAGCTCGGCATCGCCGTCGAGTTCGACGTCCGCCCGCTCCCAGAAGTCGTCGAGGTACTCGCGCTGGGCGCGGCAGAGCTCGTCCCAGCCCGCGTGCCGCGCCTCGGCGAGCGCCGCGCTCACCTGGTCGCGCATCGCCGGCACCGAGCGCCGCGCCGACCACCCGTAGGTGACGAACTTGGTGATCGTCAGCGGGTCGCCGGGCCCCGGGGTCGCGTTGATCGTCAGCCGTCCCAGGTCCGGCCAGGCCTCGGCCTCGCCCGGCACGCAATCGTCCGGCCCCTCGATCTCGTGCCCCATCGCCGCCGCCGCCCGCAATTTCGACTGCTTGGTGGAGTGGACGAGCACGGCGCGGGCGTCGTCCCCGGCCCATTCCTCGCCTTCGAGCGGCGCTTCCAGGGCCGCCGCGGCGCGCGGGTCCTTGGAGATCGCCGGGCCCGGCTCGTTCGCGATCAGCTCCGACTGGACGACGACGCGGGTCGGCGCCGCGGTCGGCTCGACCGTGTAGCGGATCGCCATCACCGCGCGCTGGGAAAAGGAGACCATGCGCTCAGAGGTCACCCGCACGGTCTTGCCGGTCGGCGAGCGCCAGAGCGCGACGCGACGCAGGATGCCGGTGCGAAAGTCGAGCCGGCGCTCGTGTTCGAGCAGCTCGCCGTAACGGATGTCGAAGGGCGAGTCGTCGACCAGCAGGCGGATCACCTTGCCGTTGGTCATGTTGACGACGGTCTCCCCCGCCTCCGGGTAGCCATAGCCGGCCTCGGCGTAGGGCAGCGGGCGGGCCTCCCAGAAGGCGTTGAGGTAGGTGCCTGGGAGCGCGTAGGGCTCGCCCTCGTCGAGGGTGCCGCGGATCCCGATGTGGCCGTTGGAGAGGGCGAAGACCGACTCCGACTGGGCGAGCTGATCGAGGTCCAGGTGCGTTTCGCGGACGCCCCAGGGTTCGACCGTGTAGCGGGGGTCGTCGATCACGCCGCGCCCCCGTCGTCCCCGTCGAGGATCAGTTCACCGAGATCGTCGACGACGACGTCGGCGCCGTGCTCCCGCAGCGCGTCGGCGTGGTGGACGCGATCGACGCCGACGACGTGGCCGAAGTGGCCGGCAGCGCCGGCCTCGACCCCCGACACGGCGTCCTCGAAGACGCAGGCGGCGGCGGGCTCGACCCCGAGCGCTTCCGCCCCGGCCAGGTAGGTGTCCGGCGCGGGCTTGCCCTTCAGGTGCCGTTCATCGGTGACGATGCCGTCGATCCGCGCCTCGAAGAGGTCCGCGATCCCGGCCGCCTCGAGCACGTCCTTGCAGTTGGCGCTGGCGGAGACGACCGCGCGCCGCAGCCCCGCTGCGCGCGCCGCTTCAACGAAGCGGACCGAGCCCTCATAAGGCTGCACGCCGTCTTCTTCGATCAGCTTCAGGACCAGCTCGTTCTTGCGGTTGCCGAGGCCGCAGACGGTCTCGGCGTCCGGCGGGTCGTCCGCCTCGCCCTCCGGCAGTTCGATCCCGCGCGATTCGAGGAACGAGCGCACCCCGTCGTAGCGCGGCTTGCCGTCGACGTATTCGTTGTAGTCGGAGCCGGAGTCGAAGGGGACGAACTCTTCGCCCTTCGCCTCGGCGCGCGCCTTGAGGAACTCGTCGAAGGTCTGCTTCCAGGCCTTGTCGTGGACGACCGCGGTCTTCGTCAGCACCCCGTCGAGGTCGAACAGAAGCGCCGTGATCGTGGCGGGCAGGTCGAGCTTGGGAGTGTCTGCCATCGGCTGACCCTATGAGATAGAGGCGGCGACCACACGGATCGCCGCCCCATCTCATACCTCGGTCCGCTTCCCCTTAGGAGATGCGGATCTTCTGGCTGCTCGTCGTGACCCCGGGGATCTCGACGAACAGGGTGTACTTGCCGTGCAGCGGCGCCGCGTGCTGGAGCCGGAGGGTGCTCCCCAACCGGCCGGCGGCGTGAGCGACGACCTTGTGGTCGCGCACGACGCTCACCAGTGCCCGAGACTGAGCGCCCGAGCCGTTGCTGGTGCACTTGACCTGCTGCTTCTTGCCTTCCGTGACGACCTTGCAGTTCACCACGGGAGTGGCGCCCTTCGGGCCGCGGGGGCCGGTCGCCCCATCCTTGCCGGCGGGTCCTTCTTTGCCGGCGGGCCCTTCCTTGCCGTTGGCGCCATTCTGGCCGTTGACGCCGTTCTGGCCGTTGACGCCGTTCTCGCCGTTGGCACCGTTCTGGCCGGCCTGGCCCTGAGGGCCTGGGACTCCCGTCGGCCCTTCGCCGGGGGTTTCGCTGACGACCTCACCGGTCGTTTCGCTGAGGATGACCTTCGGCGCGCGCTGGGCGTTGCCGAATTCGAACATGTTGTCCACGGAGCCCGAATCGACGTCCTCGGAACCGGCACCGATCGAGCCGAGGCTCCAGTTCTGCTCGACGAACTGCAGGATCGACGACTGCTCGGTGAGCGTGTTGTCGACGTAGTTCGACTTCGCGTACGGCGAGATCAGCAGGAACGGGCTCCGCGGGCCGAGGCCACAGCGGCCGGAGTGTTCGACCTTCGAGCTTTCGTTGGTGAACTGGCAGGCGCCGACACCGGTGAGGCGATCAGCCGCGGTGTGGGACGGGAACAGCGTCGGGCCGACCTGATGGTCGTACCAACCGTCGGAATCGTCGTAGGCGATGAAGATCGCCGTGTTGTTCCAGTACTGCGAGTTCTCGATCGTGTTGATCTCTTCGACGAGGAATTTCTGTTCGTCGAGGGGATCGGAGTTGCCGGGATGGCCGTTCTCGGCTGCCGGCGCCTTCAGGAACGAGACCTGCGGCATGTTGCCTGCGGCGATGGATTCCTTGAACCATTTGATGTCGTACTGATGGTTGACGCGATCTTTCCACGGCGTCGACGACGGATCGCTGTGGCCGACTTCGCTGACGGAGCTCGGCGAGGTGTGCAGCAGGTTCGCCGTGCTCTTGTAGTACTCGAACGGCTCGTGGTGCATGACGTAGCTGGTCACGTTGGCACCGCCGATGTTCTGCATCGTCTGCCCGCACAGGGGACGGGTGCCGTTGTGGCCGCTCGGTTCGAAGCCGCCCTGGAACCACCCCCAGGTGACGCCGCGTTCGTTCAGCAGGTCGCCGACGTTCTTGCTGGTCATTTCGGCGGTCGCGCCGCCCGGCAGTTCGACCGGTTCCCCGTTGACGGTCGCGGCTTCCAGCGCCGTGGAGGCGTTGGCGCACTCGTCGTAGCGCGGTTCGGCGTCTCCCTGAAGCACGCCACCGGAGACGTTCGAGGTGTTGCCGACGGCGCCTTCGGTGTCGCCGCTGATCAGGTTGATCGCCCCAGGGGTCGAGGGACCGAACTGGTTGTTGTAGGAGTTGTCGTTGAGTGCGTAGTGCTGGGCGTAGTTCCAGAGCCCGGTGACGGTGTTGCCGTCGTAGTAATCCATGACGATCCCGTGGGGGCCGTAGGTGGATTTGTTTTTTTCCGTTTCCTGGCTGCAGCCACCACCGGTGGTCTTCTGGACGAACATGTCCATTTTCCCGTTGTCCTCGGCTTCTTGCTCAGGGCCGAAGCTGTGGTTCTGATCGCAGGTGAGGGCCTGGTCGCGGGCGAGCCGCGCCGGGTTGGTCAGGTTCGGGTTTTCGGTCAGCAGGCCGCTACCGAGGCCGTTGACCGCCGGCGTTCCGGGAGCCGCGGTGAAGGCCGGTTCCCCGGGTCCGTTCACGGCGTTCGGGTAGGTGCCGAAGTAGTGATCGAACGAGATGTTCTCCGGGAAGAGGACGACGACGTGTTCGATCGGCGTCGTCGGGGTCGGCAGGGCGGCGGTCGGCGATGCCGCGCCGGACATCGAGATCCCGAGGATGGTCGCTCCGATGACCACCGCGGCGACGCCTGACGCCAACAGCTTCTTGCGCATACGCAATCTGAGGCTCCTTAGATGTTGTGCTTGAGACGATGAGACGAGACGTGGCTCCCCAGACACGAATGCGGGCGGAATCCTCGGCCAGCCCGCCTCGCCGAACGTCACGGCGCCGTTACCAACCTGTGACCATCGTGTGAAACGCGTTCGGCACGGTTACATTTCTTCAACAAGCTCCGACATACGGGCGGCGAGGATTGCCCCATGCCAACCCGATGGTTTCTCGTCGGTGCCGTGCTCGTCGTCGTCGCGTTTGGCGTCTTCCTCGGCTCCGCTCTGACCCCCTCCCACTCGGACGGGCAGGCCGGCGGCACCGACTCCGAGGGGCCCGCCAGCGTCGCGAACCCGCTGGCCGGCCGGATCACGAAGGTGGTCGGGACCGATGTCCCCGCCGCCCGCTTCGGCGAAGAAGCCGCCGCCCGCGAGGACTTCGGCGAAAACCTCGCGGGCGAAAAGATCTCCGACATCCTGCCGATCTCGGCCCGGCGGTTCGAGAAGCCGGTGCGTGAATACAAGGCCTATGCCCACGGCTGGATCGAACGCACGATCGAGGACGCGAAGGGGCTTGGCGGTGCGCTAGCGGGCGGCTCCCGGGCCGCCGCCCGGCGTGCCTGGGAAAAGGCCTGGGGCGACTACATGCACCTGGGGGCCGACTATGGCCTCTTCGGCGAGCTCGAAGAAGAACTCGACGGCACCGCGAGCGGCCCGAAGGCCTCGCCCTCGAATCCCGAATTCGTCGGCTTTCGCCGCCTGGAATGGGGGCTATGGACGGGCCGCCCCCTCCCCTCCCTGCTCCCCTACGACCGCCGCCTCGTCGCCGGCCTCAAGCGGTTGCGCGCGGCGGTACCCGGGGTCGAGATCGATGCGCTCGACTACGCGACGCGCGGGCACGAGATCGTCGAGGACGCCCAGCGCGACCTGCTGAACGGGATGGACGTTCCTTGGAGCCACCAGGGCGTGCTCGGCACCGCCGCGGCGGTCGCCTCGGCCGAAGAGGTCTTCAAGACGCTGAAGCCGCTGCTCTCGGGGCGTGAGAACACCGAGCCCGAAGTCGAATACTGGTTGCTGCGGCTGCACGGGCTCTTCGCCTCGCTCCGCCACGACGGCCGTTATCCGAGCACGACCCAGATGGGAACGGCGGAACGCGAGCGGATGAACGGCTACGTCGCCGGCGCCCTCGGCGCCCTGCAGATGGTGCCGAGCACGCTCGAGACCGAACCGTACAAAGCACCCCCGAGCATCGGAGGACGCGGATGAAGCCGATCGACCGCCGTCAGTTCCTCGGGCGCTCCGCCGCGGTCCTGGGTGCGGGAGCGGTCGGCCTCGGAGTCGGCGCGGAGGTCGCGTCCGGGTCGTCGAGCGCCGCCCCGAGCGCCGAAGAGGCGGCGGAACGCGTCCTCGCCGACGAACTCGCCGCGCGCAACGGCTTCGAAGGCCTGCACCAGGCCGGGATCCTGACCCCCCGTCAGTCCAACGCCGCCTTCGTCGCGCTTGACGCGATCGCCCCGCGCCAGAACGAACTGATCGAAGCCCTGAAGGAACTCTCCTACCGTGCCGCCGCGCTCACCCAGGGCGGCGACGTCGCCGAAATCGAGATCGACGATCCGCCGCCCGACAGCGGCCTGCTCGGCAGCTACAACGCCCCCGACGGGCTGACCGTGACGATCGCCTTTGGCTCCACTTTGTTCGACCACCGCTACGGCCTCGCCGCGGCCAGGCCGCCGGGGCTGACCGCGATGCCCGCCTTCGCGAAGGACGGGCTGAAACCGGACCGCTGCCACGGCGACGTGATGGTCTCGATCTGCGCCGACCACCGCGACACCGTCGTCCACACCATGCGCGAGCTGCTGCGCTCGACGGCGGGTGTGCTGACGCCGCGCTGGCGGGTCGACGGCTTCCAGAGCGCCAAACGCGGGCCGACGCCGCGCAGCAGCACCCGCAACCTCTTCGGCTTCCGCGACGGCACTTCCAACCCGGACCCGACCGACGCGAAGCTGATGGACCAGCTCGTCTGGGTCCAGCCCGCCGCCGGCGAACCCCGCTGGACCGCCGGGGGCACCTACCAGGTGGTTCGCACGATCCGCATGCACGTCGAGTTCTGGGACCGGGTCGGGATGTTCGAGCAGACCAACATGGTCGGCCGCGACCGCGTCACCGGCGCGCCCCTCGGCGGCACCCATGAGTTCGAGGACCCGCGCTACGACCTCGACCCGCACGGCAAGCGCATCCCCCTGAGCGCCCACATCCGCCTCGCGAACCCGCGCACGCCGGAGACCGAAGACCAGCGCATCCTGCGCCGCCCCTACAACTACGACCGCGGACTCGACGAAGCCGGCAACCTCGACCAGGGCCTCCTCTTCGTCGCCTTCAACCAGGACATCCCCCGCCAGTTCGAGACCGTCCAGAAACGCCTCGAGGAAGAGGAAATGGCCGACTACATAACGCCGGTCGGTGGCGGCTACTACTTCGCCCCCCGCGCCCCCGCCGGCTCCGGCGACTGGGTCGGCTCGGGGATGTTCGCCTGACCGTCTGCGTTTGACCGTCTCAGGGACGGTCAAACGCAGACGCTGCGCTACGAGAGCGCGTCCTTGACGGCCGCGAGGGCCTTTTCGACGCCGGCGCGGTCGACGTCGAGGTGGGTGACGGCGCGGACTCGTCCTTCGAGGAGGCTCATTTCGACTCCGTTGGCGGCGAGCTTGGTCGTGAGGGCCTCGGCGTCGGGGACGTCGAAGATGACGATGTTGGTTTCCACTGTGGTCGGGTCGATCTCGACACCGGGGAGCTCGGCCAGGCCTTCGGCGAGGAACTTGGCGTTGGCGTGGTCGTCGGCGAGGCGCTCGACGTTGTGCTGGAGGCCGTAGCGCGCGCCGGCGGCGACGATGCCGGATTGGCGCATCGAGCCGCCGAGCATCTGCTTGTAGCGGCGGGCTTCGGCCATCAGCTCGGCGGAGCCGGCGAGACAGGCGCCGACCGGGGCGCCGAGGCCCTTGGAGAAGTCGATCCAGGCGGTTTCGAAGCCGCCGGAGAAGGTGGCGGCGGGCACGCCCGCGGCGACGGCGGCGTTGAGGAGGCGGGCGCCGTCAAGGTGGGTGCGCAGGCCGAACTCTTTCGCGACGGCGAGGACCTCATCGATCTTCGCCTGCGGCCAGACGCGGCCGCCACCGAGGTTCGTCGTCTGCTCGACCATGACGAGGCGCGAGCGCGGTTCATGGCTGTCGCGCGGGTCGCGCATGCGGGCGCGGAGGGTGTCGCCGTCGAACATGCCCCCGGCGCCCTCGAGCGGCATGATCATCGCGCCGGAGATCGTGGCCGCGCCGCCGGCCTCCGCCGTGATCGGGTGGGCGAGCCGGTGCAGGTACATCTCGTCGCCCAGCGGCCGGATGTGGAGGCGGACCGCGATCTGGTTGCACATCGACCCCGACGGGAGGAAGACCGCCTCCTCCATCCCGAGCAGCTCGGCGACTTCCTCCTGCAGCGCGATCACGGTCGGATCGAGGCCGCGTTGTTCGTCGCCGACCTCGGCGTAGGCCATCGCCTGGCGCATCGCCTCGCTCGGCTGAGTCTGGGTGTCTGAGTACAGGTTGATCACGGAATCGGGCATAGATCTGCAACTTATTGGACGGCCTACGTCGGCCTCCCTTACGCCCTAAGGGGTCCCCTTACGCAACTAAGGGGTCGGGCGTCGAAAGCTTAGGAATTCGCCCGATGTGCGGGGCTTTTCTCAGGCGTACCTTGGAATGGCACTCCAAGCGAAAGGCGAAGGCGATGAATCCCAACCAAATGAATGTCGCAAAGGCGATGGTCGCCCAGCACGAGTTCCTCGAAGACGCTCGTCGGTCGCGCCTCCAGGCCAAGGCCGAGCGTCGCGAGGCCGAGACGACCCGCCCGCGCAAGAGCTTCCACACCCACCCGTTCAGCACGCTGCTCAGCCTCGGGTTCCCCGGACGGCGATAATCGCCGAGTGGCGACCCGAGTCAGTGCCAGCCGGCTGATCGGGCGGGCCGGAGAGCTCGCCGAGTTAGAGGCCGCGTTCGACGAGGCCGCCTCCGGGGCGGCCTCGTTGGCGTTCATCGCGGGCGAGTCGGGCGTCGGCAAGTCCCGCCTCCTCCACACCTTCCTCGCCCGCGCCCGCGAGAAGGGCGGCTGCGGGATCGGCGGCGAGTGCGTCGAGCTGGGCCGCGACGAGCTGCCCTATGCGCCCCTTGTCGCCGCCCTGCGCGGACTGGTCCGCGAGCAGGACCGCGCCCTCGACCGCCTCTCTCCCGCCGGCCGCCGCGGCCTCGCGGCGCTGATGCCGGAACTGGACCCGACCGCCGAGCCGGCCGATCCCGACGAGGAGCGCCAGCGTCCCTTCGAAGCGCTCCTGGCGCTGCTCGAAACGATGGCCGAGGAAGGGCCGATGGTCCTCTGGCTCGACGACGCCCACTGGGCCGACAACGCGACCCGCGGCTTCCTCGCCTTCCTCGCCGCCAGCCTCCCCGACCACGTCCGCCTGCTGACCGTGATCGCCTACCGCTCCGACCAGCTGCACCGCCGCCACCCGATGCGGCCGCTGCTCGCCGAGCTCGGTCGCGGCCGGCGCGTGCGGCGCCTCGAGCTCGATCCGTTCGACCGCGGCGAGGTCGCCACCCAGCTCGCCGACATCCTCGGCGCCGCCCCCGACGCCGAGGCGGTCGAGCGCTTCTTCGAGCGCGGCGAAGGCAACCCGCTCTTCACCGAGGAGCTGCTCGCCGCCGGGTCCGACGGCCGCGGCCGCCTCCCCACCACCCTGCGCGACGCCCTGCTGCTGCGGATCGAACGCCTCTCGGAGACGACCCGCGGCCTGCTGCGGATCCTCGCCGTCGGCGGGCGCCTCAAACACGACCACCTGGTCAGCGTCTGCGACAAGGACGAGGACGAGCTGGCGGCGGGGCTGCGCGAGGCGGTCGAGGCGCAGGTGATCGTGGTCGGCCGCGACGACCGTTATGGCTTCCGCCACGCGCTGCTGCGCGAGGTGATCTATGACGACCTGCTGCCGGGCGAACGGGCCGAGCTGCACCTCGGGCTCGCGCGCGCCCTCGAGGACGGGCTGAGCAGCGTCGACCCGATGCCGATCCGCGCCACCGCGGTCGCCCATCACTTCAACTCGGCCGGGGACCAGCCGCAGGCGCTGCGGACCGCGGTCGCCGCCGCCCGCACGATCGAACGCGGCGGCGCGCCGGGGGCCGCGGCGGCGCTCTTCGACCGCGGCCTGGCCCTCTGGCCGCGGGTCGCCGAACCGGAAACGCTGGCGGGCGTCGATCACACGACCCTGCTCACCCTCGCCGCCCGTGCCCACGGGCTCGATGCCGACGAGGCGCACGCGATCAAGCTCTTCGAACAGGCGCTCGGCCAGATCGACGAGGCGAGCGAACCGCACCGCGTCGCCGGGACCCTCGCCGAACTCGCCTCGGCCCGCTGGGCGATGGGCCGCGCCGAGAGCGCCCGCGACGACATCGACCGCGCGCTGGCCCTGCTGCCGGAGTCCGACCCGAGCCCGGAGCGCGCGATGATCCTCGAGCAGAAAGCGCGCTTCCTGCTCCTCCAGGGCCGCTTCGCCGAAAGCCGCGATGCCGCCGACGAAGCCCTGCGCGCGGCCGAGGCCGCCGGGGTCGAGGACACCAAGGCCCTGGTCCTCAATCGCCTCGGGCTCTCCCTCTTCCTGCTCGGCGAAGAGGAGCGCGGCGAGCCGGTGATGCGCGAATCGCTGGAGCTGGCGCGGCGCTCCGGGTCCAACGACCAGATCGCGACCTGCATCGTGAACTTCGCCGACGCGCTCCACATGTCGGGCCGCGGCGAGGAGGCGGCGGAACTGGCCGCGCAGGGCGAACGGGAGATCACCCCGGGCGACCGTTCGTTCATCTGGATCGCCTGCGCTCGCTCGGAGATCCTCTTCTACCTCGGCCGCTGGGACGAGGCCGAAGCGATCCTGCCGGAGCGCTCCAGCGGCCAGTTCTGGACCGCGACGATGGCCAACCTGCTGCTGCGCCGCGCCTCGCTGATGCTCGGGCGCGGCAACGCCGGCGACGCCCGCCGGATGATCGAACAGGCCGCCAACTTCATCTCCGACTCGGTCGAACCCCAGTACATCGCGCCGGCCGGGGCGCTCCAGGTCGAACTGGAGCTGCGCGCCGGCAACGTCGACGCGGCGCGCGAAGCGGCCGAGAAGGCGATCGACCAGCTCGAGTACTGCAGCGACGACGCGGCGCGGATGGCGCTGATCTCGGCCGCCGCGACGGCGGTCGAGGCGGAGGAGGCCGAACGCGCCCGCGACCTCGGCGACACGGCCGGGCTGGAGGCGGCGCAGCTGCGCGCCGAGCTCGGCGCGGCGCGAACCGCGGCGGCGGCGGAAACGACCGAGCGCTGCCTCGAGCGCGCCTATCAGGCGACCGCCGAAGCCCAACTCGCCCGCGCCCGCGACGATGCCGACACCGCTGACCGGGCGGCCGCGGCGGCCGATGCCTGGGACCGGCTCCCCCGCCCCTACCAGGCGGCGATGTGCCGCCGGCGCGAGGCGGAAGCGCGCGCCGCCCGCGGAGAACGCGAGGCCGCGGGCGCCGCCGCCGCGAAGGCTCTGGCGACGGCGGAGGAGCTCGGATCGGAGTGGCTGGCGGCGGAGGTCGCCGGCCTGATCGCCCGGGCGCGCCTACCGACCGGCGCCCCCGAGAGCGTCGCCGGCAACGGCGCCCGCCGCGACGGCACCGCCCCCGCCGACGAGGATCCCTTCGGCCTCACCCCCCGCGAGCGCCAGGTCCTGACGGCGCTCGCCGAAGGCGCGACGAACCGCGAGATCGCGGCAAACCTCTTCATGGCGGAGAAGACGGCGAGCGTCCACGTGTCACGCATCCTGGCGAAGCTCGGCGTGCGGAGCCGGACCGAGGCCGCGGCAGTGGCGCATCGGTTGAACTTGTCGTAGGCGGCAGTCCTAGATGTAGTTCCTAGGCACGTTGTTCATCCGGACCTCCCTGGAGGCTGGCGGTGTCGAAGCCCCAGCACCAAGGAGGATCCGGATGAAGCTCCACGCTAACGCGCCCCTCGGCCCGAAGGGGAGGGCGAC
>Ga0268266_10000249_pt1 | contig 91239 bp, 71 predicted proteins | sample KBSS13metaG_FD_190356 | JGI IMG/M metagenome (GOLD analysis project Ga0268266, IMG submission 190356) | Switchgrass rhizosphere microbial communities from Kellogg Biological Station, Michigan, USA - KBS S1-3 metaG (SPAdes) (version 2) | ecosystem: Host-associated > Plants > Roots > Rhizosphere...
CAACACAGCCTATCACAGGCAAACCGCGCCGAATGTAAGGACGGTGTGGTACGCTCCTCGGCAATCGGAGGGTCTATGGAGCGTGTTGCCTCTACACTGGCAGTCCTTGTGCTGCTGTTCGTGGGAAAATGTGCGTCAGCCCAGGAGTTGTTTGATATTAAACCGGTTGCCGACGGTGTCTACGCGGCGATCTCCAAGCCCGCCTACAAAGTGAACTGCAACGCCGTCATTATTCTGTTGGGCGACAGCGTACTTGTGGTAGACACGCACTCCAAACCTTCGGCGGCGCGCGCCCTCATTGCCCAGATCAAAAAACTCACCGACAAGCCGGTTCGCTATGTGGTTAACACGCACTTCCATTGGGATCACTACCAGGGAAACGAGGCGTATCCCAGCTCCTGGCCCGCCGGAATCGAGATTATTTCTTCGCAAGCAACCCGCGACAACATCCAGCGCTTGGGCATTCCGCGCGTGAAACACGAAATCATCACCATGCCCGCCGAGATTGAGCACTTGAAAGCTGACTTGGCGAAGGCTACGACTGCGGAGCAAAAGGAAACAATCAACAAAAACCTAAGCGAAGCGGAAGCGTACTTCGCAGAGCTAAAGAGCATGCAAGTCACGCTTCCGACGATGACCTTTGACCGCAGCCTGATCCTGCATCGCGCCAATCGCACCGTCCAAATCCTCTGGCTCGGCCGCGGCCATACCGACGGCGACGTCTGGGTCTTCCTGCCAAAAGAAAAAGTGCTGGTCTGCGGCGATGCCTTGCACGGCTGGACGCCTTTTATGGGCGACAGCTATCCCTACGATTGGATAAAGACACTAGATGCGGCGGAAAAACTCGATTTTGACTATGCGATCGGCGGGCACGGCGATGTGATGAAAGGGAAGCAGAAATTCGAACTGTGGAAGCAGTACTTTCAGGACCTGATGGACCAGACATCAGCCGCGTACTCGGCTGGGGCTTCCTTGGATGATGCGAAGAAGAAAGTATCTGCATCGCTGGTCGCCAAGTACGCGAATCAGTTCACGCCCACGTTTCCGCAAGACGTCGGCGCCAACGTGACCAAGGCCTATCAAGTTGTCGCTTTTCCAAACTGACCCTACGCCGTGCCCGGCTTTCAGCCGGCAAGTACTTCATTGTGTTCAATCAGCCGGTCAGCGATTTTCAGGAAGTTCTGCTCGACTTCTTTCCGTGCGACCTCGTCGCCGGGAATGCTCAGCACCGTTGCCGCGCCGTGGGAAAGCAAGATCAGCGCGTAGGCCACCAGCGCATAGTCCTCGGGACCGCCTCCAAACCGGTTCGCAAACTGCTGCATCAGCCAGGCACGCCCCGGCCGCGGCAATTCCGGATGAAAAACGTCGCTCCAGGCATGCAGCAACAGCTGGTATTCGTGCGGATGCTGGTGGACAAACGCCAGGTATCGCCGGCAAACCTCTTCGAGCGACTTCGAGGCAAATAGCTGTTCATTCAACTGTGACCGGACACGGTCGGCCAGAGCCTTGCGGAGTGCCTGCTTGTTCCGGAACCTCTTGTAAACGGTCGGAGTGGTTGTGCCAGCCTCTCGGGCGATGGCCCTGAGGGTCAGGCTGGCGGCACCCTGCGTCTTCCACAGCCGCTGAGCGGCTTTCAGGATGCGTTCTTCGAGCTGCAAATCGGCACGTGGTGGCATGGGCCCTCTTAATAATGACAAGGTAAAGCTTACAGCGTAAAAGAAATAGCATACGTTTTCACTGGGCACAAGAGACACTGCTACAGCACTTGTCTAGGTATTCCAAGGGTTCCATAGTCGGTGGCCTTCCCGGGAAATATCCCTCCACTTGTTATATTGACACTGTACAAATAACAGTGTTAAAGTATCCGCCGACCAAAAATTATACCGATAGCTATGCAGCTGTCCAAAAAGAAAGGTAAAGGAACGTGTCGTACAAACGTGGGGAAGTTCGTCTTTCGGAGATTCTGAAGCATTTGGGAGCAGTGACAGAAGGAGAAGCCGGGGAAGCTCGGAAGTGGCAGGAAAATAGTGCCAAGAGCCTCGGCCTCACGGCTGGTCAACAAGACCCATTCTGGCCTACGGGCGTCGAGTCGCCGGGCGCAACCCTGCGAACCGACAGTACGCAGCTGCCTTCCTGGCATGACGATCCACTTCTTCGAGATGCAATTGCCAAGGTGACGCTCTATCTGCAAGTGCAAAGAGATATCTACTATCCGGTTGGCCATCCGCTCAGCGAAACGCGCAAGCATGACCTAAAGGGGTTCTTCTCTCCCGCTCTGTTGGACCGCGTACGCATCGTCGAGCTAAAGGAACGCCGAGTCGCCAATCCTTGGTTTTACGAAGAAGCGCGGGCCAAGGGCATCCAGAACTTGCCGGACATCAGTCACAAAGTGGCCGTCACATTTCTGGATGTCGTTGTCTTCAATCAGAAGATTACTCCACGCGATCTGTTCCACGGGCTGGTTCACTCGGCACAATTCAAGTTGTTGGGCCTTGAACGATTTGCCGAGCTCTTTGTTGCTGGATTTCTGCAAGCGAGGTCGTATTTTCTGATACCGCTCAAGGCGCATGCTTTTGCTTTGGATACTCGATACTCCGAGGATCCGCATACGCCATTTTCTGTCGAAGACGAAATTCGGCGCTGGCACACACAAGGCCGTTACTAGGGTAAAGTCCGCTTCTTAACGCGGCGCTAGGCGGAAGAAATCTGGTCCGCCGCAGGTTTCGCCGAGAGCGTGACCGCATCGCGCCGCATGGGCAAGCATTGCGGATAGCTTTTCTGCAGAAAATTGATCATGCGCTCGCGCACCATGCAGCGCAGGTCAAATGCCGCGGAAGAAGAATTGGCGCTCATCAGGCAGCGCAGTTGCATCGTCGTCTCCGTGAATTCGGTAACCTGCAGCACGCAAGTCTTGCCGTTCCACAGCGGCGAATCCTTCAAAATGTTCTGCAACTCCTCGCGGACGCGCTCGACTGGCAGTGTATAGTCCACATAAATAAAGACCGTTCCTATGATTTCAGAAGTAGTGCGCGTCCAGTTCTGAAACGGCTTGTCGATGAAATAAGTCAGCGGCATGATGAGACGTCGTAAGTCCCATAGCCGGACAACGACGTAGGTCGTCTCGATCTCTTCGATCCAGCCCCATTCACCTTCGACCACGACGGCATCATCGATGCGAATCGGCTGCGTCAGCGCAACTTGCAAGCCAGCGATCAGGCTGGCAAATGTCGATCGCGCGGCCATGCCGACGATCACTCCAGCGATACCGGCGGACGCGAAGACGCTCGTACCGATTTGCCGGGCCCCGGGAAACGTCATCAGCATCGCCGCGATGGAGATGACTACGATGCAGCCAATGAAGAGCCGCTCCAGCACCTCGGTCTGTGTGTGGATGCGCCGCGCGTGCAGGTTATCTTCAACGGCGATCGAGTAACGCGCTCGAATAAGCGTCGCCGTCACCTGCACCAGCGTGATCAGAAGCCAGCCGAGAACACCGATTACGCAGAGCGTTAGAAAATGCTCGAGGCGCTCCTTGATGCGGTCGGGTAGCGCCGTTGTCGGCACAGCAATGATCAGCGCAATCAGTGGAATCAGATAGCGTGCTTGGGAGCGCGTTTGTTTCAGCAAAAGCAGGCGCAGAGTGGACTTGGAATTTCGCAACAAGCGCCCAAAAAAAGCGAACAGCACGAGGTAGATGAGTGCGCCGAGTAGAGCGCTACCAGCGAGAACTCCCAACGAAAAAAACAGTGTGCGCGCGTCGCCCCAAAGCGACGAAAACGAAAAGCTCTCCATGGCCAGAAAGTATGAAGGCGAACCAGTGCGGCGGGCAATCGGGAAAAACGAGAAGGCGCGACTCAGGTGAAAGCTTGCTTACTGGACGGCGTACAGAGTCCCGTCGGTCGATCCGAAGAGGATTGTGTCGCCGGCAACCGTTGGCGAAGAGAGAATCGCGCCGACCGACAGCATTTTTTGCATGCCGGCGATGATGTCATCGTAAAAATTGTCGGCCATAGCGGCCTGGTAATTCGGTGCGCCTTTGGCGTCCGTCAGTGCCGGGCCATTCCTTTTGGCGGCTTCAGTCGCAAACTGCCACGCGACTTTCTGTGTCGTGAGATCAATCGCAAGCAGACGACCTTGATGCGAGCCAAGATACAGCATGTTGCCCGCGATGGCCGGAGACGAAAACATCGGCCAGCGATTGAAGTCCAGTGTGAAAACTTCCGCGCCAGTTTTGCCCTCAAGCGCTCGAACTAATCCCGAATCCGAAGTCGCGAAGTAAACTTTCCCATCTTTGATCGCAGCGGAGTTAGTCACCCACGAACCCTTGTTGCTGAACGCCCAAATCTGTTTCCCCGTCTTAGCGTCGACCGCGTAAAACTTCGAATCGCGGCAGCCAAAATACACGATCCCATCGGCAACAACAGGCGATGCCTGTAATCCGGTCTGATTGTAGATTTCGTGGTCTTCGCCTGTTTTGAAACGCCATTTCTCTTTGCCTGTTGCCGCATCAATCGCGTAAAAAAAAGTATCCCAACTCCCAACAAAGACCGTTCCATCGGCGAATGCAGGCGAAGCGTGTACCACATCACCGGTCCTGAATTTCCACTTCAGTGCGCCGCTCGCCGCATCCAGAGCGTAAACGTTCGAATCGCCCGATCCAAAAAACACTGCGCCGTCTGCGACCACCGGTGAAGACAAATAGAAGTCAAACGGATCGGGCATGGGTTCCGCAGCGGGTTCGATCCCGTGCAAATGCTTCGCAACAAATCGCCGCTCACCCTCCGTCTTGAATTTCCATTTCAATGTTCCCGTCGCGGCGTCCACGGCGTAGAAGGTGCTGTCGTAGCTCAGAAAGTAGACTACGCCGTTCGAAATAGCGGGACTCGATGCCACGCGGCCATCCGTCTTGAATTCCCACCTCTTCTCTCCGTTTTCCAGATACACCGCATACAGGCGGTGATCGTTGCTGCCGAAATACACAGTGTTTCCGGCGACGGCCGGCGAAGACAGCACTTGCGCCTTCGCGTGAAATTGCCACTTCACTTTGTGTAATGCCGTTGTGCCTGGCGCACTGTAAACGCCGGTGTGCGCCGCATCACCGCGAAACGTCGCTGAGTCTTGCGCGTAGATAACGGGACAGAGGAGCAGCAGCGAAGCGGCGAGCAAGTGGCGCATGTCGTGGGTCTCCGTTGCGTGGATAGACGCGCGAAAAGCAAACATGTTGCTCAGCAGTTTCTGATTTTTGCGAATTCAGCTACGCGGAAGCAAAGAAACTATTTGCGGAGGAAGGACAGGATGGCGCCGAGGACGAGCGCGCCGGCGAGAAGCAAAGTGAGCGAACCGGGTTCAGGAGTGCTCACCGGGGGAGGGGGCGGGTTGGTGTTGGAACCCGGAGGCCCGAAGCCTGGGGGCAGAACCGGCGGGAAGCCAACCGGGGGAACGCTAGAAGCAATGGGCCCGCTTCCGGGAAGAGGCGCGAATACAGGCAAATTTGGGATAAGGGGATCGATGCCGAAGCCCTCTCGCGGCGAAAGGTCGGCGAGAAGCGGCGGCACAAACTCGGGATTCTCCAGCTTTTCGGATGGAGGCTCGGACATGGAGACAGGAAGAGCGGCGACGGGTGAGAGACGGTTGCCGCAGCGCACTCGGGCATAGCTTTCGCCATCGGAAATCAGCGTTTCGCCTGCGGGGATCGTCATGCGATTGCGCGTCCAGTAGACGCGATTGTTCATACGATAGGAAACAAACATCAGTGTCGGGCGATCGAGGCGCAGGGTGTGCGCGCGGGCGATGCGGAAATCAGAATAGTGTTCCGCGACAACGGGATCTTTGGATGCGGCGGACTGGAGTTCCTTTTCGTCGCGGACGCCGCCGGGAATCACGGAGTACGGAAAAACGGCGCGGCGCGACGATTCGGAAGCTGCCGCGGTTGTGGAGACATCTATCGCAGCCTGCCAATTCGTTTGCAGCGAGGAAACGGGTGCGGAGGCGGTGAGGTTGTCGCTTGCGCGCTTGTGACGGAGCGCGAAAAATGTAACCAGTAGTACTGCTGGAACCAGAAGCAGCAGGGGCGCCCGGAACCAAAACTGGTTCCGATAGGGCTTTGGAGCAGGGGCCGGGGCGTTCAAGTTTGTGAACCTCAGGTACTTAGGAGGCAATCGTAGTGCCGAACGGAAGGACTTGGTGAGCGGGCCGAGAAGTGGTCTTCCACGCCAAAAAGAATAAAAAGCTAGGCGCATACGGGACATTCTGGAGGATTGTAATGTGTTCCTGTTAAAAGTGCGAGGAAACATTTGTAATTAGCGGAAAACCCTTTCCCAAAATCCATAGGTCGATGAAGCCTTGAGTCTTCACCAAAATGGCACACCGCATTGAGTAACAATTGAGTCATCCGCGGGTGACGGAAGAGCGAGTTTGTCACCGAATTAGGACGGAAGGACTAGAGCGCGGATCCCGTGGCTGCGATCGGTGTTCTGTGCCCGTAGCCTCCACGTGGACTCAGTGCAATGCCGACCGTTGTTCGCTCAGTCGGTTTCGAGCCCGCTTGACTTCTCACCCCAGGACCCCCTCTCTTTTCACAAGTGGTGATTCTAAAAGACTTGCTGACGCGATCGCCAGCGATTCATCTGGCGAAAACCTATCCCCGTTTTCTTCAGCAATGAGTTTGCAAGCTACTGAAAAAAAGCGAGATAGTTGCTTCTTTTCCCAAAGCGAATCGCTCAGGGTTGAATCAGGGCGAGGCGGAAGCCACGGCGAGAGCAATGATCTTTTCCCGCGACAGTCGCGTGCGAGGCAACTTGGTGATTTGCCCGCTCAGGCTCGGGCCTGCTTTTCACCAGGGGCCGGAGGTCATAGCGGACGGGAAAGACCGCCTTAAGTGGAGGATTCAGGGACCTGGCGAGGGCGCGAGGACCGCGTTTCCCATAGTCGGAATCGAAGTACCGAGCCAAATAAAACCATCTATTTCCGTGCCAGATGGAGACAGTCAAAAAGATTTCGCTAAGGCGAGGATCTTTGTCGTTAAGGTTCCGAAAAGCGCCCAGCACAAGGTTCCGTCGGCGAGGGAAACTCGGGTAGCGAGCAACGTGCCGCGCAGGCTCGAGGCCGGCAGACGCTTAACGGGCGTAACGCACACTTCGCGGTCATCAGAGGTGACGAACTGCCAGACCGGATGCTTTTTCAGATCTTCCACTCGAAGGGACACGGATTTGCCGGCAAATTTGGTCATGAGTTGGATTGTCCGTGAGGTCGCCGGAACGGCGGGTTACCAGAGGTTGGCCCAGCGGATGAGGTCGACGACGCCGACGGCGGCTACGAAGATCGTGCCGATCCAGAGGAACAGTTTTGTAGTGGGGTAGCGGTCCTGATTTGTAGATTCTCCGCTCATTTTCAAGAAGAAGAAGAGAAGTCCGGCGACTCCGAGGAGGATGGCCCAAATGGGAATTCCAGCAAGGTGCGTGGGCATGGACGACATAAGTGGATGTTACAAACGCAAGCTGAATTCGCAAAGCTTAAACTACAGCCTGGTAAACGAAGCAAGCAACAGGGTTCGGCGCAACTCGGGCAACTACCATCGATGTGTTGGGTTAGCGGAAGCTGAAATGTTGATTTCAAGCTTGTCAATTTCGCACGCCTGCTGGGCTTGAGTTTAAGAACGGCAGAAATAGACAGGCGCTCGTCCGCATCGCGCTGAGCTGCGAACGTTCCCCCGCAGGTACTATTCGTAGCGGAGGGCTACGATGGGGTCGACGGCCAGAGCGCGGCGTGCGGGGACGTAGCAGGCGGCGAAGGCGGCCAAAGCGAGAATGGCCGCGATGGCGATGTAGGTGATTGGATCGCTGGCGCTGACGCCGAAGAGGAGACTGGTCATGGCTCTGGTGGCGAGGAAGGCGGCTGCCGCGCCCACCACGAGCCCGATACCGGCGAGGCGCATGCCGCTGCCGATGAAGAGGCCGAAGATGTCGCGGCGCTGCGCGCCGAGGGCGGTGCGCACGCCGATTTCGTGGACACGTTCGGTGACGGCGTAGCTCATCACACCGTAAATTCCTACGAAGGAAAGCACGAGGGCGAGAACGCCAAAGGCGCCGACGAGCCACAGGGTGAGGCGCCGCGTGGCGAGCGTTTCGGCGACGACTTGTGCCATGGGGCGCATGTCGTGCACGGGGAGTTCGGGGTCCAGTTCGGCCACCATGTTTCGCACAGCGGAGAAAAGCGCGGCCTGGTCGCCATTGCTGCGAATGGCCAGCCCTACGTAAGACGACGGAGTCTGCGCGAAAGGGAGATAGCTTTCGAACTGGACAGGTTCGGAGAGACCGTTGTGGAGAACGTTGCCCACGATACCGACGACTTCGAGTTGTTTGTCGCCAAGAATGGTGATGTGCCTGCCGAGCGGATCCTGGCCCGGCCAGATTTCCTGTGCGACTTTTTGATTGATGACGACGACGGGATCGGATTTGGCGGTGTCGGAGGGGGCGAGTTCGCGTCCGCGAAGCAGCGGAATGCCCATGGAATGAAAGTAGCCGGCGTTGATTAAATGAACGCCGATGATCGGGCGCTGCGCGCGTTCGAATGGAGCATGACCTTCGGCGACGGCGAGTCCCGTGGTGGTGTCGTCGCCTTCGAGCGGAAGGTCGTTCGAAGTGGCGACGCCTTCGACTCCAGGCAATGCGGCGACGCGGCGAAGAAGCTGGTCGAGAAGCTGTGTGGAACGACCGGTTTCGCTATAGCGGGCGCTGGTGAAATTCATCCACATGGTGATCATGCGATCGGGGTTGAAGCCGGGTTTTACCTGGAGGATTTGGACGAAGCTGCGGATGAGTAGGCCGGAAGCTACGAGAAGAACGAGAGACAGGGCGACTTCGCCGATGACCAGCAGGCTGCGGAGGCGATTGTGAGCTACGCCACTGGTAGAACCGCGGCTGCCTTCTTTGAGAAATTCACCGAGAGATTGCCGGCCGGCGGCGAGAGCTGGCGCGAGGCCGAAGAGCAAGCCGGTGAGGAGAGAGACTGCCAGAGTGAAGCCGAGAACGCGAAGGTCGAGAGAGACTTCCTGAACGCGAGGAAGATCGGACGGAGCGGCCGCAACGAGGAAGTGGATCAGCACTGCAGCAAGGGCGAGGCCGAGAACGCCGCCTGCGAGCGAGAGGAGCGCGCTTTCGGTGAGAAGTTGGGTGACGATACGAAGGCGTCCGGCGCCGAGCGCGGAGCGGACGGCGATTTCACGGCGGCGGCCTACGGAGCGTGCAAGGAGGAGATTGGCGACGTTGGCACAGGCGATCAGAAGGACCAAGCCGACTACGCCGAGCAGAACAAGGAGAGTTTGGCGCACGGGGCCGGTGACGAGTTCGGTTAACGGGATGAGTTGAACCGTGTGGCCGGTGGCTTCGGTGTGTTGCTGACTGATGCGGCCCATGATGCCGGAGATGTCGGCCTGGGCTTGAGAGATAGGGACACCAGGCTTCAAGCGGCCGATGATGCTGAGGTAGTGATTTTCGCGGTCGGTGCTGAGTTTGCGTTCCCAGTCGGCGGATGCGCTGAAGATTTCAGGAACCGTATTGACGGGATTGACCCAGAGTTGGATGTCGCGGCTGTAGCGGAAGCTGGCGGGAAGGACGCCGACGACTTGTACGGGCTGATTGTTGAGGCTGATGGTTTTGCCGATGATGGCGTGGTCGCCGCCGAAATGGCTTTGCCAGAACCCGTAGGTCAGGACGGCGACGCGAGGGGAGCCGAAGGTTCCTTCTGCGGGTAGAAAAGTGCGCCCTAGAATTGGTTGGACGCCGAGCAGCGTGAAAACGGGAGTCGTGGCGACCACTGCGGGGATGCGTTCGGCAGGGCCTGCGCCGGTGAGATTGAAGCTCAGGCGGTGAACGGCGGCGATTTGGGCGAAAGAGCTGTTTTGCGACTGGAAGTCGAGGAAGTCGGCGCCAGAGAAGGGAGCTTCGGAGAGATGGGGCTGCGACTCCCAGAACCAGACGAGTTCGCTCGGCGCCGGGTAGGGCAGGGGGCGCATGAGGACGGCGTTGACTACGCTGAAGATGGCGGTGTTGGCGCCAATGCCGAGAGCGAGGGCCAGGATGGCGGCGAAGGTGAGGCCGCGGCTGCGGAAGAGCATACGCAGGCCGAAGCGAACATCCTGAAGGATGTGGAGCATTGATTGGGCCTCCTGACGGACCGCGACTTGGAACGTTAGACGAGGGGAAGGGCTAGCGGTCAGGAGAAAATGTAAGGTTCTTGGGATTTTCGGGCGGCATTTGATTGGTGGAATTTTTATCGAGGAGACTTAGATGACGACTCGCAAAAACATTGTCCTGTCGTTGGTGGCTGGTTTCTTGGTGCTGGCTGGTTCTGTTTGCGAGGCGCAAGTTTCGAAGACGGGAAGGGAAGCGGTGAGTGCTGCAAAGAGCGGTGCTCGAACGGGTGAAGCGGACGATTTGGCGGTGAAGATTGCGTTTCGGTTCGATATTTTGGATGTTGTGACGAACCATCAATTTGCGGGGCAGAAGAACAGCTTTCATGTGGAATACGAGTACGCCGGGGTGTTGAAGGGAGCTGAGTTTGATCCGAAGGGGCACGCGGTGCCGGCGACGACTTATCCTTATTTTCAGTCCGTGCGCGACGCGATCTTGGATACCATCGCGAAGTATCCGGACAAGGAAGATTTTTATGAAGTGTTTGGCATGAATATTTGCCGGCGGGTGATGCGGGAGTTTCCGCAGATTCAGAAAATTACGCTGCGGATTGATACCCCGGCGTATGGACCTGTGAATGTGGATCGGGGTGAGACGATTGTGGTGGAGCGGAAGTCGGCACGGAAATAGTGGAAGTTGCGCACAATCTAATGCGAGAGGGGGAATAGTGAAAGGGAATTTAGGAAAGGCGATGATGATTTTGATTGCGGGGCCGTACCGGTCGGGGACGGGGGATGATCCGGAGCTGATCCAGAAGAATGTGGAGTTGATGGAGTCGTATGCGCTGACGATTTTTCGTGCGGGGCATATCCCCGTGCTGGGAGAGTGGTTCGCGTTGCCGCTGGTGGCGCTGGCGGGTTCGCGGAAGATTGGGGATGAGGCGTTCAACGAGATTTTTCATCCGATCGCGGTGCGGTTGCAGGGGAAGTGCGATGCGGTGTTGCGCGTGGGAGGGGCTTCGGCCGGGGCGGACGAGATGGTGCGCGTCGGAGAGAGCTTGGGGCTGAAGATTTACCGGAGGTTGGAGGACATTCCGGGAGTGGGGTGAAGCGCGCTGCGAAAAAAAACGGAAGAAGGTGAGAAGGGCGGAGATGCAAGCTCAAAGAAAACAAGCACAGATGGAAGAAGCGCTGCGAGATGCACTGCAAGAAAACGCCGGCGAGACGCCGGCGCTGCAGAAGGAAATTAGTCGAATTTGATGTTGGCGTATTGAGCGTAGCGCTGCTGGCAGGCGATCGCGTTTTGGCGGGCGGCTTGGAATTCGGGCGTGTTGCGGATTTTGTCGAACATGTGATCGTTGTCAACCGCGGGATAGACGCAGAAGTTGCGTTTGGCGTCGGCTTCGAGCAGTTGAAGCGCGGCGTCTTTTTTGTCGAGCCAGGCGAACATGGCGGCGCCGAAATACCAGGCGTCGGGATCAGGTAGCTGGAGAAATTCGGACACGGATTGCGCGATGATTCGATCGCATGCCGGTGTCGCGGAGTTCGGCCAGCAGGTGCGGACCACTTCGTAGTTGCTACCCGCGGGAAGAATTTTAAGTTTGGGCAGCGCTTCGTCGACTTTGCCTTCACGCAGCAAAACATGTCCCGACAAGAAAGAGCTGAATTCGCCGGGGGCGCGATCGAGTTCGATGCGCGCCTTACGGAGGTCATTCAAGTAGATGTAGGGAACGGCGCAGTCGGCAGCCAAATCAGGATCAAGGCGATGGGATATTTCGCATTCCTCGGCGGCGCGATCGAGCGCTCCGATGGAGCGGAGGAGTTGGGAGTTGAGCAGATGAAGCTCTGCGCGACGCGGCCGCTTGCGAGCTAGTTCCTGAAGCTGGGCAAAGCTGGATTCGAGGCCCCCGCTCACGCGACTGCCGAGGCCGATAGGCCACGTGGCGGCGCTGAGCAAGTTCGGATCAAGCTGACGCGCGCGATCGAGTGCGGCGATACATTTTTGCAGTGCGGCGTCGCCACCATTAAGCATGTCAGCTTCAATGTAATAGTGGGAGCCAAGAGCGACCCAAGCGGGCGCGTATCCGGGATCGAGTGCGACTGATTTTTCGAGCAACGCGATGGCTTGTTTGTTGTGCTCGACGTCGTAGCCGGGATCCTGGCTGCGGAGGTAGAGATCGTAGGCTTGCTGGTTTTTGGGTTTGGTGGCGGAAAGTTCGCCAGCGGGCACGCCGAGTGAGGGGAGCAAACCCTTTTCGAGGCTGGTGCTGATATCGTCGTGGAGTTTGAGGACGTCGGCGGCAGGAACTTCAAGAGAAGTGCGCCAGGTTACTTCCTGTTTGAGGACGTCCATGGCTTCGAGAGTGACGCGAAGGCGATTGTCGTGGCTGAGGAAATGGCCGGTGACGATGTGCGCGACGCCGAGCTGACGAGCGGCGGCGTGAGGATCGGCGTCCTCACCGGAGTAGCGTTGCGACATGCTGAATGGGCGGACACTGAGAGTGGGAGCGTAGCTGAGCGTGGTGACGACTTCGTCGGGGAGAGCGGTGCCAAGGTAGTCGAATTTGGCGTCGTGGGCGGAGTTTTGAAATGGAAGCACGGCGATGGTCGTTTGATGGGACAAGCCCGCTGGGACGGGCGCAGCAGCGCGTTTGCGGAGGAAAAATCCGGCGGCGACGGTCGCGGCGACCGCGAGCAGAAGAACAGACGCCGCGGTCAGAGCAAGGCTCACGCGGTGACGCCGAACCGTTTTGCGTGCGGCGACTTTCGCGGCGCCAGATTCGATGTCGCGCTGGAGGCGAAGGAGATCGGCTTTTAATTCAGCGGCGCTTTGGTAGCGAAGGTCGCGGTCTTTGGCGAGGGCCTTGTCCAGGATACGTTCGAGATCGTGGGGTAGGCTGGGGCGGAGGTCGGAAGGCGGAATTGGCTCGGCCGTCAGAATGGAACTGAAAACGGCGGTTTGCGTGGCGCCGTCGAAAGCGCGCCTGCCTGTGGCCATTTCGTAGAGGACTGCGCCGAATGAAAAAAGGTCGGAGCGAGAATCGAGAGGTTCGCCGCGGACTTGTTCGGGCGACATGTAAGCGGCGGTGCCCAGGACAGCGCCGGTCTTTGATAGTTCGACTGCAGTCTCCACCAGAGTCGTGTTCGCGATTGTTGTGTCCGAGCCGGAATCGTCGCGCTTGGCGAGGCCAAAATCCAGAATCTTTGAGTCGCCGCGTGAAGTGATGAAGATATTAGCGGGCTTGATGTCGCGATGGATGATGCCTTGCGCGTGTGCGGCAACCAAGGCGTCGGCGATTTGAACGCTCCACTTCAGGAGCTGAGAAATTTCCATACCGCCGGGGCGGCAGAACTGGCGAAGATCGGAGCCGTCGAGGAGTTCCATCACGAGAAATGGATGGCCATCGTGCTCGTCGATTTCAAAGATGGTGCAGATGTGGGGGTGATTTAGCGCGGAGGCGGCTTGAGCCTCGCGTTCGAAGCGGCGGCGGGCAGGCAAATGGCCCGCATCGTCGGTGCGGATGAACTTGATGGCGACTTTGCGGAGAAGCTGCTGATCTTCGGCGACATAGACGTCGCCCATTCCGCCCGAGCTGAGATGGCGCAAGATTCGGTAATGCGAGACCTGGGACCCTTCCGTCACTGGAGCCATTGCTGTGGATGATACCGCAAGTCGCGCAGCGAAGGCCGCCGGGTATACGGAGCTAGGAACTGGGCGAGGCCCAGATGACGAAGTCAGCGATGCCGGCGATGGCGAAGAGGATCGTCGCGATCAGGAAGAAAAGGCGGAGCTTGGAGAGTTCTTCGCGCTCGGAGGGATTGCCCGCCACCTTGAAAAGGAATAGAAGGAATCCTGCGATTGCGAAAAGAATAAGCCAGACGGGGATGCCGGCGAGTTCGGTGGGAATGGAACGCATGTTTTCTTCCGCAAACTGATATTACAAGCGGGAAGAGCGGCGCGCAAAGAGTTCGCAAGCGATAGCAAAGCCGCACCCTTGCTACTGATTAAGGGTGCGGCTTAACTGCGAAAGCAAGTGCAAAGGTTGCGCTACTTGTGAGATTCGGTTGTGCCGGTCAGGTATACGTTTTGCGCAGCGGAAAGCGCTGTTCTCGTTGCGGGAGGGAGGAGGATGGTGAACACGTGCTCGCCGGTCTCGATCTTGGTGAGAACGGTTTGGTCGCCAGTGCGAAAGAGCGTAACACTCGGGTGAGATTCGTGAGTGTCGCGTATATCGAAGGTCATGGCGACAGCGGAAGCGCCATTTTCGACGCCTCTGATGGACAAAACCAGCAAATCATGGTCGCTGTTGCGCCTAACATCGTATTTGCCCGCGGGAAGCGTCTTGCCGTTGACCACAAAATCGTACGGGATATCGACGACAAGGCGATCCGCTTCACCTGCATAAGCGGCCACAGCTAGAAGCGCCCCGCCAAAAGACACCACGAGCCAGCGGAAAAAATTCCGTTTCATATCTTCTCCTTTTTGTTTGGAGTGGTCTTGCGCACCTTTCGCGGCTGGGATGAAGAAGACCGCGGTCAGCACCGTATTCGGATGCAGCCCCAAACTTGTATGTCCATTCGACGCGCGAGGAAAAGTTGGCGTTAGAGCGCGCCGGTAAAGCTTGTGTAACGGATTTGTAGCATTCCGGGCCTGAAAAAACCTGGAATCATTCAGCCGAAACGCTCAGGCGCTGAGCTTGCTGTGGATGAGCAGGCGACGAATGGCGAACGCCAGGAACAGCAGGAGAAAGATCACATTGCTGGCGTTGGCGTCGACTTGCGAGATGAGGTAAACGTGGCGAGCGGCGAGAGCAAGCATCAAGACCATGATGACGAGGTTGAAGGTCTTGTTCACGGAAAATCCTTTCGCGTGAAGCTTATGGTGATTTTTGTCGGATCTGCTTGCAAATAGGCGGCACCTTAACAGAAAAACCGCGCGGCTGTCTTGTATTTGCAACCGCGAACAATATTGACCACGGCAAAGCGATTTCCATTCACTGTGCCTGAAGTCGCGAAATAAAAACTGAAACGTCACGGAAGCGAAACACAGTGGGACTAACCTGCGGCTCGCGATTGCCGACAGAGCAATCGGGAGAGGTGTGACTTTAGTATGGGTACCGACCGTAGAGAGTTTCTAAAATATCTGGCCACGACGGCAGCAGCGAGTGCTTTTCCAGCGAGCATCGCGCGAGCTCTGGCGATTCCAGCTAGTAACCGGACCGGGTCGCTGAAAGATATTGAACACGTAGTGTTCCTGATGCAGGAGAACCGGTCGTTTGATCATTATTTTGGCGCATTGCGAGGCGTACGCGGGTTCGGCGATCCGCGCGCGGTGAAGCTGCCTTCGGGCAAGAGCGTGTGGCATCAGCCGGATGCCAATCATCCCGATGGATATCTGCTGCCTTTCCGTCCCGATGTGCCGAACCTGGGCCTGGCGTTCATCGAGGACACCCCGCACGATTGGACGAGTACGCAACATGCGTGGAACGGAGGGAAGTACGACCAGTGGGTGCCGAGCAAGGGCACGACCTCCATGACGCATCTGACGCGAAACGATATTCCATACCACTATGCGCTGGCCGATGCCTTCACGGTTTGTGATGCGTATTTCTGCTCGTTGCTAGGTCCGACGGATCCGAACCGGTATCACATGTGGACAGGCTGGGTGGGGAATGATGGAAACGGCGGCGGGCCGGTGATCGATAACGCCGAAGCGGGCTACGGCTGGTCCACGTATCCGGAAAAACTGGAGAAGGCGGGGATTTCTTGGAAGGTTTACCAGGACATCGGCGAAGGACTGGACGCGGAGCATTTCTGGGGATGGACCGGCGATGCGCCATACATTGGAAACTATGGCGACAACTCTTTGCTGTACTTCCATCAGTACCAGAATGCGCCGGACAGCAGTCCGCTGGCGCAGAAAGCACGCGTCGGAACGAACATCGCGAAAAGCGGAACCCTGTTCGACAGCTTCCGCCAAGACGTTGTTTCAGGGCAGTTGCCACAGGTTTCCTGGATCGTGGCGCCGGAATCGTACACGGAGCACGGCAATTGGCCGTCGGATTATGGGGCCTGGTACGTTTCGGAGATGCTGGACGCGCTGACAGCGAATCCGGAGGTATGGAGCAAAACAGTGTTGTTCTACATGTTTGACGAGAACGACGGATTTTTCGATCACATCGTGCCGCCGACGCCGCCACGATCGAGAGCCGAAGGGATTTCCACGGTAGGAACAACAAACGAGCTGTTTGAAGGCAGTGCCACTTATCCGCTGAGCGACTTTCCCGCCGGGCCGTACGGACTGGGGGTGCGCGTGCCGATGATCGTGGTTTCGCCGTGGAGCAAAGGAGGATTTGTGAATTCGGAAGTATTCGACCACACGTCGCTGATTCGATTTTTGGAGCAGCGATTTGGTGTGAGCGAGCCGAACATCACGCCGTGGAGACGAACGGTGGCCGGGGATCTGACCTCAACGTTAGATCTTGCGACGCCAAATGCGGCGGTTGTGTCGCTGCCGAGTACGGCGTCGTATCAGCCGCCGGATAGCGACCGTCATCCGGACTACATTCCGCCGGTGCCCACGAACCAGTCGTTGCCCGAGCAAGAGGCTGGAACACGGCCGGCGCGGGCGTTGCCTTACGAGCTGCATGTGGAGGGCGAAGTCAGCGGGTCCGCAGTGAACGTCGCGTTCCGTAACAGCGGCAAAGCGGGCGCGGCATTTCAAGTGCGGTTTGAAGATGGCAGCGCGCCGCAGACTTACACAGTCGGCGCGGGACATCAAACCGTGGACGCGATCGGTGGCGGCGGAGCGGCGTACGGCTTTGCCGTATACGGGCCGAACGGATTCCTGCGCACTTTCTCGGGCGGATTTGCGGGAGATCGCGCGAAACTGACGGTGACCGCGGATTACGAGAAAAGCGCCGAAGCAATTGGGCTGACGATTCGAAACAATGGACAAGACGCGGAGAAGGTGAACATCTTCGATGCGTACACGGGGAAGACAGAAAAGCATACGGTGCAGCCGGGGCATGTGGTGGTGTTTTTTGCGCAACTGCACAAATCGTTGGGGTGGTACGACCTGACTGTAAAGACGGCGAGTGACGCGGGTTTTGCGCGGCAGCTTGCGGGGCACGTGGAGACGGGCCGGCCCAGCGCGAGCGATCCGGCGATTGGATCCGCGGCGGCGGTGGCGCAGAACGCGTGAAACCGAATCGCGAGGGCTAAAGAAATCGGCCTCCAACCAAGCCGCGGTTGGAGGCCGATCAATTTTTTCAGAGCTTTAGCGGGCTTCGACTTGCCAGGTGTCGCCGCCGCGCAAGAGTTTGGCGAGATCGCCGGTGCCGCGCTTGGCTTGGACTTCGGCGATCTGTTTGGCGATGACGTCTTCGTAGCGAGGAAGATCGGGCCACGAACGAAGTACGCCGATCGGCGTCGGGAAGTCCGGGCGTTCTTCCATGTGAGAGAGCTGGAAAGCGTAGAACGGTCGCGGGTGGTGGACGTCGTGGACGATCAAGTCGGATTCGGCGATGCCGTTGCCGAGTTGGACGACTTCGATGTCGCCGTCGGAGTTGCGGCGGATACCCTTGTCGCGATTCTTGCCGAAGATGAGCGGCTTGCCGTGCTCGAGTTGGATGACATGCTCGCTGCGCGCGTCTTTTTCGGTGATGCCGGTCCAGGCGCCGTCGTTGAAAATGTTGCAGTTTTGCAGGATTTCGACGAACGCGGAACCTTTGTGTGCAGCCGCGTGCTTAAGAGTGTCCTTCAAGTGGGCCTGAAATACGTCCACGGAGCGAGCGACGAACGTGGCTTCGGCGCCGATGGCGAGCGAGATGGGATTGAATGGACGATCGAGCGAGCCGAACGGAGTGGACTTGGCCCTCTTGCCCAGCTCGGAAGTCGGCGAGTACTGGCCTTTGGTTAAACCATAAATTCGATTGTTGAATAGCAGAACCTTCAAGCCGACGTTGCGGCGCAGCATGTGAATGGTGTGATTTCCGCCAATGGAAAGAGCGTCGCCGTCACCGGTGGCGACCCAAACTTCGAGGTCGGGGCGAATGGCTTTGATGCCTGTCGCGACGGCGGGCGCGCGGCCGTGAATCGTGTGAAAGCCGAACGTGTTCATGTAATACGGGAAGCGCGAAGAGCAGCCGATGCCGGAGACCACGACGAAATTTTCGCGTTTGATGCCAAGTTCGGGGAAGACGGACTGGACGGCGGAGAGAATGGCATAGTCGCCGCAGCCTGGGCACCAGCGGACTTCCTGGTCGGTCTGGAAGTCTTTCTTTGTAAGAACCGGTAGAGCCGTTGTGGTCATTTTTCGCTTTGCTCCGAAAATTACAAGACAAGCTCGGAGATTTTTTGTTCGAGCTCGGACTGCTTGAACGGACGACCTTGGATCTTGTTGAGGCCGATGGCATTCACGAGAAACTTTGCGCGCAGGAGCCAGAGGAGCTGGCCCATATTAAGCTCGGGGACAAGGATTTTCTTGTAGCGCTTGAGAACATCGCCGAGATTGCGCGGGAATGGATTGAGGTGTCGCAGATGAACGTGGCCGATACGGTGGCCGAGTTCGCGCTGCGAGTTGACGGCTGCGGTGATGGAGCCGTGCGTGGAGCCCCACGCGACGATCAGGAGATCACCGTCGGGATCGCCGGCCGGGACGATATCCGGAATGTCTTGAGCGATGGCTTCGACCTTGGCCGCGCGGATGCGAACCATTTTTTCGTGATTGAGCGGCTCATAGTTGATGTTGCCGGTGACGTCCTGCTTTTCGAGGCCGCCGACGCGATGTTCGAGGCCGGGAGTGCCGGGGACGGCCCAGGGACGGGCTAGCGTTTCGGGATTGCGGCGATACGGCTTGAAGTCGACCGGGTCGGTGGCGAAATTCACCGGGAAGGCAGGAATCTCGTCGAGGTTGGGGATTTTCCAAGGCTCGGCGCCGTTGGCGAGGTAACCGTCGGAAAGAATGATGACGGGGACCATGTACTTCACGGCGATGCGGGAAGCTTCTAGAGCGGCCCAGAAGCAGTCGCTCGGAGTAGCGGCTGCGACGACAGGAATGGGAGCCTCAGAGTTGCGGCCGAAGAGTGCCTGAAACAGGTCGGCTTGCTCGGTCTTGGTCGGCAGACCGGTAGACGGGCCGCCGCGCTGGATGTCGCAAATGACCAGCGGAATTTCGACAGCGATGGCGAGGCCCATGGCTTCGGTTTTCAGAGCCATGCCGGGACCGGAAGTGGTGGTGATGGCGAGCGCACCCGCGTACGAGGCCCCGATCGCAGAAGTGATGGCAGCGATTTCGTCCTCGGCCTGAAAGGTGATGACGCCGAAGTCTTTGTACTGCGAAAGCTCGTGAAGGATGTCAGAAGCAGGCGTGATCGGATAGCTGCCCTGAAAGAGCTTGAGACCGGATTTCTGCGATGCGGTGATGAAGCCGAGCGCCAGCGCCTGGTTACCGCTGATGTTGCGATAGAGACCGGGCTCAAGCTGAGCCGGCGGAATCTCGTAGCTGATTTGAAACGCTTCCGTAGCCTCGCAGTAGGAGTAACCGGCCTTCATGGCCAGCTTGTTAGCTTCGACGAGGAGCGGCTTCTTGGAGAACTTGTCTTCAATCCAACGGACGGTGGAGTCCATGGAGCGGTTGTAAAGCCAGTAGCACATGCCAAGGGCAAAGAAGTTCTTGCAACGGCTGACGGACTTGGCGTCGAGACCCAGGTGGTCGAGAGCGACCTTGGTGAGGCGCTCGAGTTCGACCGGGAAGAGGCGGAACTTGTCGAGCGAGTGATCTTCCAGAGGATTGGAAGACATTTGCGCCTTGCGGAGGTCGGTTTCGGCGAAGGCGTCGGAATTGACGATCAGGATGCCGTTGGCCTTGAGGTCGGCCAAATTCATCTTGAGCGCGGCAGGGTTCATGACGATCAGAACGTCCACCGCGTCGCCCGGAGTGTAAATCTCGTTCGACGAGAAATGAAGTTGATAGCCGCTGACGCCGGGGAGGGTGCCTGCAGGAGCGCGAATTTCGGCTGGAAAGTCCGGGAAGGTGGCGATGTCGTTGCCGTAAAGGGCGACCGTATTGGTAAATTGGCTGCCGGTAACCTGCATGCCATCGCCGGAGTCTCCAGCGAAGCGGATAACGGCGCGGTCGATAACTTCGCGCTTTAATTTAGGCAGCGGAATGTCGGTGGTTGTGGCCATGCGCTTGTTGCGAATCTCCCAAGTAAGGCAAAAGAGCTTCAAAGCCTCCAATGAAAATTGCGGAGGCGAGCTGTCTGGCTGGAACAGCTTGCAGGCTTAGAAGCTGAGGTGAACTTGCCTGCGGCAGGCACGCCGCCAGGAGCCTAGACAAAAATGATAGCACAGCGAGGAGAAACCGGAGCGAAGGTGCGCGCTTGGACAACAGTCAAAATTTGAATTTGGAGAATTTGGAAAAGTGAAGAAATGAAGCCAAGTCTGGGAAAGAAAACGGGTTACGCTCGGAATTGATTGAGAGCGCTTGATTACTGGTAGCCGCGACTCAGGACGGCAATTTGGCGTTGGCTCCGCTGCGGGCGGCGGCGTAGAACGAGCGACGCGACAGAGAGAGCGTGACGATGATGGCGACGGGGACCACCAATCCCAAAAGGTTGAAATAACGCATGTAGTGGAACATCTCCTCGGCACCAAAGGGGACGTTGGGCAGGTCCATTTCAGCGAAGGTCGCTCGCATGACGGATTCGAACGAGGGGCTGAAGGCGGCGAACAGGCCGTTGAGACACAAGACTAGCTGGCTCGCCATGGTAACTGAAAAGCTCCAACGCTTGACGAGCAGCAGCCCAATGCCGGGAATCGAGAGCAAAGCAAAATTCAGGAACAGGATGAGGGTAGCGGATGGGCCGCGAAACAGGTGTCCGAAGTAATAAGCGGGAATGCGTATCGGGAGGAAGGGAACGATCGGCAGGAAGAGCACGAAAGAGGCGAGATACCAGCCCACGATGCGGACGGCAAGCGGGCACCGGGGATTGTTGAAAAGCGAAGGCGAAGGAGCGGGACCAGCGCCGGGAGAAGTGTCCAGTGGCGGAGCAGCAGCGAGTTGAAATTGTTCGACGACGGAGCGGCGAGTCAGCAGAACGAGCCACCAGACGGAAACGACGACAGGAATTCCGTAGATAAAAGCAAGAACGCTGGCGAGGACTGTTTTCGAGACTGCCGGATCGGCTGGCATGAGATAAATCGTGAAAAAGATGACGCCGATACCGATCACTCCGAAAAAGAGCAGGCAACCGGCGATGATCAGCATGGCGATGCGAGCCCAATTGCGGAGGCGGATGAGTTGGACGCCGGAGACAATCACGAAGAGATCGCAGGCCAGGAAAAAAATCCAGACGACATAAAGAAATGGGCGGATGGATGAAGGGATCGCGGGTCCTGCAACCGCAGAAAAGTTAAGCGCTACAAAGGCAACAACAACGGAGAGGGTCGCAAAAGCCCCGGCGATGACGGCTACCAAACCAGCTGCGACTAGGGAAGCGGAAGCGCGGACCGGAGCATGCATGTTCAATGCTTATAGCAGGCGAACGTGAGGGACGGAAAGGAAAGAGCGTAGTGAAAGGTGCTTGACATTTCGCTTTAGCTTCGCCTAGAGTGGCTGTGGAAAAGTCCTGAACGATGAGTAGTTTCATGAGTCCGAAGCAGAATCGCACAGACTAAAGTTTGTGCCACCGGAGGCAAACCATGGCCCTCACAAAGCGACAGAAAGAAGTGCTGGACTACCTGGTGTCCTTTGAAACCAAACATGGGTACGCGCCGAGCTTTGAAGAGATCGGCAAGGGAATGAAGCTGACGTCGCTGGCGACGGTGCACAAGCACATTACGACGTTGGAGAAGAAAGGATTTATCCGGCGCGGCTACAACCAGAGCCGGTCGATCGAAATTTTGCAATTGCCAAAGCCTGTGAAAGAACAGGTGATCGAACGCAAGGTGCAGGAGCTGCCGTTAATGGGGCGAATTGCGGCGGGACTGCCGCTGGAAGCGGTGGAAGAGCGGGAAACGATTTCGCTGGGCGATTTTGCGCGCGGGGGCAATTCGTTTGTATTGCAGGTGAAGGGCAGTTCGATGATTGAAGACCACATCATGGATGGCGACTTTGTGGTGTGCGAGCAGACGCAGGTGGCCAATGCTGGGGATATCGTTGTGGCTCTGATCCGTGGCGAAGAAGCGACGCTGAAGAGATTTTATCGCGAGGGCGCGGGAAAAATCCGATTGCAGCCGGCAAATTCGGAGATGGGCCCGATCATCGAATCAGCGAGCGACGTAAGGATTCAAGGAAGAGTCATCGGAGTACTCCGGAAATACTGAAGCAGAGCGCTGCGCCGACCATGCCTTATCGGCAAACTACAGTTTTGTCCCTATCTGAGAAAGCACAACGTTTGGCTATGGTGCTGAAAGTCCCCACGCCTGGCTCTCCATGTCAAAGTACACTGCTCCTTCTGAGCCGATGATCACGACGCTGCCGGTCAAACGAAGCTACTTAAGAAGTCGACTTCGATCTCACGCTGTCGAAGGAACGGTCTGGCGGAAGCTAGTCGCGCTGTTTTGCGTCACTACTCTGGTTCTGGTTTGTCCAAGGCAGGGAAACGCATATTCCGTGATGTCGCACCAGGCGATCATTGACGCGGCGTGGGACAACGATTTGAAACCGGCGCTGCGGCAACGGTTTCCGAATTTGACCGACGACGATTTGAAGAAAGCTCACGCGTACGCATACGGCGGAGCAATCATTCAGGACCTCGGCTACTACCCGTACGGAAACATTTTCTTTAGCGACCTCACACACTACGTTCGGAGCGCGGATTTCATTCTGGCGCTGCTGCGCGATGCGCAGGATCAGAACGAGTACGCCTTTGCGCTGGGCGCCATGGCGCATTATGCGTCGGACAACAACGGGCACAAAATCGGGACGAACCGCGCCGTGCCGATCCTGTATCCAAAGCTGAAGAAAAAGTACGGCGATTCGGTTTCGTATGAAGACGACAAGCTCGCGCACGTGAAGACTGAATTTGGGTTCGACGTGCTGCAGGTGGCAAAGCATCGGTACGCGCCCGAGAGCTATCACGATTTTATCGGGTTTGAAGTGGCGCCGCGGGTGCTGGAACAAGCCTTTGCGGAGACCTACGGGCTGGACCTGAGGAAGTTACTGGTGAAGGAAGATCGGGCGCTCAATTCGTACCGCCACGCCGTGAGCGATTTGTTGCCAACAGCGACGCGCATTGCGTGGCATCTGAAGCAGGATGAAATCGAAAAAGACCAGCCGGGGATCACAAAGCGGAAGTTTCTCTACAACTTGAAGCGCGCAAAGTACGAACAGGAGTGGGGGGCGGATTATCAGCGGCCGACGGCGAGTGACAAGTTTCTGGCCTTCTTGTACAGAATCCTGCCGAAATTCGGGCCGCTCAAGGTACTGCAATTCCGGACGCCGACGCCGGAAACCGAGCGTATGTTTGAGGCGAGCTTCAACGACACGCTCGATCAATACCGCAAGCTCTTGAGACAGCAGCGCGAAACACAGCGTCCCGATCTGACCAATGACAATTTTGACCTGGGCACCACCAGCGCGCCGGGCGAATACGAAATGAGCGATGCTGCTCACGCCAAATTACTCGGCCAGCTAGCTGATCAGAACTTTGCCGGGCTGACACCGGAAATTCGAGCTGAGCTGCTCGACTTCTTCGCTGGCACGAACACTCCGTTCAAACTGAAGAAAGACAAGAAGGCCTGGGCGAAACTGCAAACCGAACTGGAAGCATTGCGAAATTTGCCGTCGAAGGAAACTGTGGCTGCGGCGTCTGTTGACAGCGCTGAATAGCGGACTTTTAGCGGCTGAAAGGCCCAGCGGCTGACAGGAGCTTCATTTCATTCAAAACTCAAGTTTGATCCATCCAAAAAACTGCTGTAGTGGCATAGTACGGGCGTGAAAGAATGAACGGTTGCGTGCAGGTGCGCAAGCTCGCCTATGTCTAAAGGTAAACCCATCCAGAAACTCTTAGCTGCAAACCGTAGCGAGATCGCGATACGGATTTTCCGTGCGGCGAACGAGCTGGGCCTGCGGACGGTGGCGGTTTATTCGAAAGAGGACCGGCTGGCGCTGCACCGGTTCAAGGCGGATGAAGCGTATCAAGTGGGCGACGGGAAGGGGCCTGTCGAGGCGTACTTAGATATCGCGGGAATCGTTGCAGTGGCAAAAGCCAAGGGCGTCGACGCGATTCATCCCGGATATGGGTTTCTCTCCGAAAACCCCGCCTTAGCACGGGCTTGCGAAAAGGCCGGAATTACCTTTGTGGGACCGACGCCGCAGTTGCTCGAGTTGCTCGGCGATAAGACGGCCGCGCGCGGACTGGCGATCTCAGCGGGCGTGCCGGTGCTGCCCGGTACTGAGAAGCCCGTCAAATCGGTAGATGAGGCGAAGAAGATCGCGCGGGAGATAGGGTATCCCGTGATGGTGAAAGCCGCGATGGGTGGCGGCGGTCGCGGGATGCGCGTAGTACGGGACGAAAGCGAACTGGAAGCGCGGTTGGAAGAAGCACAGGGCGAAGCGAAGTCAGCGTTCGGAGACGCTTCGGTATTTTTGGAGAAATATTTAGCGCGAGCGCGGCATCTGGAAGTGCAGATCCTCGCTGATACGCAGGGGAATCTGCTGCACCTGTGGGAGCGCGATTGTTCGGTGCAGCGGCGCCATCAGAAGGTGGTAGAAGTAGCGCCCGCTCCGAATCTGCCTGCGAGTATTCGGAACGAACTGTGCTCGGCAGCTGTGGAACTGGCGCGCAAGGCGAAGTACCGGAACGCGGGTACGGTCGAGTTTCTGTACGACGTGGATGCTCAGAAATGGTACTTCATCGAGGTCAACCCGCGCATTCAGGTGGAGCACACCGTCACAGAGATGGTGACCGGCATTGATATTGTACGCGCCCAGATTTTGGTAGCGCAGGGGCATTCGTTGCACGAAGAGCCAATGAGCTTGCCGCAGCAGCCAAGTGTGCCGCTGTATGGCGCGGCGCTGCAGTGCCGTGTGACGACGGAAGATCCCGAGAAAAATTTCGCGCCGGATTACGGGAAACTGACGACCTACCGTTCCCCGGCGGGGTTTGGGATTCGGCTGGACGGCGGAACGGCATACGCTGGGGCTTCGCTGGCGCCCTACTACGATTCGCTGCTGGTGAAAGTGACTGCGTGGGGCACGAATCTGCCGGAAGCGTGCCAGCGGATGGACAGGGCGCTGCGCGAATTCCGCATACGCGGCGTGAAGACGAACATTCCGTTCGTCGAAAACGTGGTGAATCACGCTAAATTCCGCACCGGCCAAGTGACGACTGGATTTTTGGAGCAGCACCCTGAGCTCTTCCGCTTCCCGAAGCGCGGCGATCGCGCAACGAAGCTGTTGACGTATCTGGGCGACGTGATTCTGAACGGCAATCCTGAGATAAAAGGGAAGCCAGTCCCGACCGGATTGGACGTGGCGACCGTGCCCACCGCAAGTAGCGGGGAACCGAAATCGGGCACGCGGCAGCTGTTGAAAAAACTGGGGCCCAAGAAGTTTGCGGACTGGGCCAAAAAAGAGAATCGGCTACTGCTCACGGATACGACGTTTCGCGACGCTCATCAGTCGCTGATGGCGACGCGTGTGCGCACTTACGACTTGTTGGCGACAGCGCCGTTTGTGGCGGAGCGATTGCCGAGTCTGTTCAGTTTAGAGATGTGGGGCGGGGCGACATTCGATACCGCTCTGCGGTTCTTGCGCGAAGATCCCTGGCAACGCTTGCGCAAGTTGCGCGAGGCGGTGCCGAATATCTGTTTTCAAATGCTGCTGCGCGGAGCGAACGCAGTTGGCTACGCATCGTATGCGGACAATGTGATTCGCGAGTTTGTCCGGGAAGCGTATGCGGAAGGCATGGACATTTTTCGCGTGTTCGACTCGCTGAACTCAATTGAGAACATGCGCGTTTCATTGGATGCCGTGCTAGAGACCGGCGGAGTTTGCGAGAGTGCGATCTGCTATACGGGAGATATTCTCGACAAGACGCGGCCGAAATACTCGCTGAAATATTATGTTGGGCTCGCGAAGCAGCTCGAAAAACTAGGCGTGCACTTTTTGGCGGTAAAAGACATGGCCGGGCTGTGCAAGCCGTACGCCGCGTTCGAATTGGTAAAAAAGCTCAAGGAAGAAGTAGACCTGCCGATTCATTTTCACACGCACGATACGAGTGGCATGAACGCCGCTACCGTGCTGAAGGCGGCGGATGCGGGAGCGGACATTGCGGACGGTGCCGTAGCGGCGATGAGCGGCGGGACGAGCCAACCGAATCTGAACGCGATTGTCGCGGCGCTGCGCAATACTCCGCGCGATACGGGATTGGACGCGGCCGCGCTGAATGATTGTTCCGATTACTGGGAAACGGTGCGTGCCTATTATTTGCCGTTTGATTCGGGACCGAAGGCAGGCAACGCGCGGCTGTACGAACACGAAATTCCGGGCGGGCAGTACACGAATTTGCGGGAGCAGGCGGTCGCGATGGGGTTGGGGCACCGCTGGCGCGAGGTCGAGCGGATGTACGCCGAAGTGAACCAGCTATTCGGCGACATCGTCAAAGTGACGCCGTCAAGCAAAGTAGTTGGCGATATGACCCTATTCCTTATGGCCAAAGAGATGACGCCATCGGACGTGCTGAAGTTGGACGAGCGCCACGATGTCGCGTTTCCGAATTCGGTGGTGGAGATGTTTTCAGGGGTGCTGGGCGTTCCGCCGGATGGCTGGCCGCGCAAGGTGCAGAAAATCTTGTTGCGCGGCGCAAAACCGGTGAAGGGAAGACCGAGTGCCAGCATGCCCGCGGCTGACTTTGCCGCGGAGAAAGATGCGCTGGAGAAGAAGACTGGCCACCCAATTTCGCATGAAGACCTGCTCAGCTACCTTCTGTACCCCGAAGTTTTTCAAAAATTCGACAAATTCCGTCAGGCACACGGCGATGTTAGCGTGCTTCCTACTCCGCCGTTTTTTTACGGCTTGAAGTCTGGCGAGGAAATCACGGTTTCGATCGAAGCGGGCAAGACGCTCATCATTAAATACATGACGGCGAGCGAGGCGCACCCGGACGGAACGCGGACGCTCTTTTTCGAACTCAACGGACAGCCCCGAGAAGTAAATGTGCGCGACAAGTCGTTGCGCGTAGTAGAGAGGGCTCATCCAAAGGCAGACGCTGCCGATCCGGGACAAGTAGGCGCTCCCACTGCGGGTGTGATCAGCGGCATCGCCGTACAGGCGAACCACACCGTCGAGCGTGGTGCTAAACTAATGACGCTCGAAGCCATGAAAATGCAATCGAACATTTACGCACCGATCGCGGGTCGAATCGTCAAGCTCCTGGTGACGCCGGGGCAAAACGTGGAAGCAAAAGACCTGCTTGTGACGATTGTTCCGTGAGCGACGGACAACTCCGCAAACACGACAATTTCCGGTCAAAGTTCCTGAGGAATCAGAGAAGTCTCGTGGTGTATCTGCCGCCCGGCTATCGCGAGCAGCCGCAGCGGCGTTTCCCTGTCCTGTATCTCCACGACGGGCAGAATCTTTTTGATGGCTCGACCTCCTTCATTCAAGGCCAGGATTGGCACGTTGGGCAGACAGCCGATTCAGAGATACATGCGGGAAGGGTCGAGCCGCTCATCATCGTCGGGATTTACAACACCGGCAAAGCGCGGATCCGGGAGTACACGCCAACCAAAGCGCCGAAACTTGGCGGCGGGCGAGCGGATCGCTACGGAAAATTTCTGCTGGAAGAAGTAATGCCGTTTGTGCACCGAGAGTATCGGGCGGAAGGCGCTCCGGCGCGGACAGGAATTGGCGGATCGTCGCTGGGCGGATTAGTTTCGTTGTACCTGGGATTGTCGCGGTCAGACGTGTTCGGAAAAATTGCAGCGCTCTCGCCATCGGTTTGGTGGCATTACCGCGTGATTCACGGTTTTGCTGAACAGATGGCCTTGTATTCGCGGCCGCGAATTTGGCTGGACATTGGAACGCGCGAGGGGCCGCGAATTGTCGAAGACGTCGAGCGATATCGCGACATCCTGCTTTCGCGTGGCTGGCGATTAAACGAAGATCTTCACTACGAACGCATAGAAGGCGCCGAACACAACGAGGCGGCGTGGGCACAGCGCGTCGGCCCATTTCTGCGGTTCTTGTATCCTGCGCGATAGTTGCGCGTTATACTTCGCGGCTCACGGCAGTCAAGGAGGCTAGCTTGCCCGAGCAGCGACCCCTCGCAATCCTTTGCGTCAGCACCTATGAAAAAGGGCAAGAGTTTATCCGGACGTGCAAGGCGATTGGCTGCACGGTGTACTTGCTGACGGTCGAAAAATTGCGGAACGCCGACTGGCCTGGCGAAGCGATTGATGAAATGTTTTTCATGCCGGAAGAACTACCGCTGCCGCAGTTGCTGAATGCGGTGAGCTACGCAGCACGGACTCGAAGAATTGACCGAATCGTTGCGCTCGACGAATTCGACATGGAGAACGTATCGGCGATTCGCGAGCATCTGCGCATTCCCGGCATGGGACTGACGACGGTCCGCTATTTTCGCGACAAGCTGGCGATGCGGGCGCGTGCGAAAGAAGTTGGCGTAAGCGTGCCTGAATTTGTACACGTGCTGAACCACGACGAGCTCAGGGAATTCATGAACCGTGTGCCGGGCCCGTGGTTGCTGAAGCCGCGCTCACAGGCATCGGGAATCGGAATGAAAAAGATCCAACGGCCAGAAGAGTTGTGGCCCTGGCTAGAAAAGCTAGGTGACGAGCAGTCGCACTTCTTGCTCGAACAGTTTTTGCCGGGCAGTGTTTTCCATGTAGACAGCATCGTAAGCGAGAAGGAAGTGGTATTTGCCGAGGCACATGCGTATGGAGCGCCGCCACTGGATGTTTCGCACGGCGGAGGCGTATTCACTACGCGCACCCTCGAACGCGATAGCCCGGACTCCGCGGCGCTGCAAGCTGTGAACCGAGAATTGATCGAAGGATTAGGATTAATGCGCGGTGTGACGCATGCCGAATTTCTGAAAGCTCACGCGGACGGAAAATTTTATTTCATTGAAATCGCAGCGCGAGTGGGCGGAGCATACATTTCAGACGTGATTGATCACTCGACAGGCGTGAACTTGTGGCGGGAATGGGCAAAGCTCGAAGTCGGGGCTGGAAAAATGCCATACGCGCTTCAAAATGCGCGCAGGGACTATGCCGGCGTGATCGTATCGCTGGCGAAACAGGAGCAGCCCGATACCTCGGCGTACCGCGATCCGGAGATCGTCTATCGCGTGAAGAAGTATCACCACGCCGGATTCATCGTGAAGTCGGCGAATGCATCGCGCGTCACCGAACTGCTCGACAACTACGCGAATCGTTTTGTGAAGGATTTTGTCGCTTCTCAGCCAGTTCCCGATAAGCCCACCGCATAACTATTGCCCTCGGGACAGTAACGGGACTGCCCTACAGGGTAGTTACTCTCACGCACCGCACGCTGATAGGTTGTTTGCAGCGCCCACGACACGGGAATAGAGTTTTATCTTGCCCCGACGGAATCTGATGGGGTGGCCTGTCCCTGGAGGATCAATGTGGGGGAACGCTAAGAAGCCGGAAACGCCGCAAGCCGCGCAACCGGAGCCAAAGAGTTTTGCAGCGAATCAACCGAATCTGAATCAGGCGCCGAAGCCAGCTCCGGCGACTTGGGAGGGAACAACGACCATGAGTACAACTCCATTGGGTGCGACCGGCGACCGCGCGACGGCCAGACTTGGAGCCAGCCTGCACGTGAAAGGCGAAATCACCGGGAGCGAAGACCTGCTGGTCGACGGCTCGGTGGAAGGGTTGATCCAACTGGATGAGCGCAAGCTCACCGTGGGAGCGACCGCCAAGCTGACGGCCGACATCATTGCCCGCGAGGTAGTGGTGTATGGCAGCGTGAAGGGCAATCTTCGCGCCAAGGACCGGATCGAAATCAAGAAGGATGGTTCGGTGAACGGCGACCTAACCACCGCGCGCATCATGATCGAAGACGGCGCCTACTTCAAGGGTTCCATCGAAATCGACAAGAGCGCGGAGAAGGAATCGGGCGGCAGCGCGTTCGCAAAGTCGTCCAGCGCGCCAGCTGCGGCTGCAGCCGGTCCGAAGAGCATCTAACAACACAATTTTGTCGCAGGGAGCAAGGCGGCGTGACGCAATACTGTCATGCCGCCTTGTCCGTTTGTGGAGTAGCACCCTCCCCTTACCTCTGTAGTACCCTTTATTGCAGCGTTAACATATTTTAGCAAAGCCGTGCGGTACGATACTGAATACGTATATTGCGGCGCAGCTCGCGCATGCGCCTCCACGATCGAAGACGCAGACGAAACGGGCTATGTGTTTGGAAACAACCGGCGAATCGTGTTCATCGATACTGCGTTCGCCACGGCGCCCCCACCACAGGCGCGACAGCCGCAGAGCTGGCGGGACAGAACTTGGTGCAAACCCAAGCTGCGCTTGGGATCGCAATTTGCTGCGAGTGTTGCCGGCAGCTCGGCCACTCAGATCCAGGCGACCACTCCGGCGATGGCGCCTTTAACGTGAACTAATCGTCAGCCGCTCCCTCCGTCCGAGCTCTAACTTTTCGCTGGCGAATCTCATCCAAACCGACGTAGAACTGTAGCGCAATGAATTTGGTTCTTGAGGAACTATGGACCTGCGGAAACTCGGAAATTCGGATTTACAGATCACGCCAGTAGGATTTGGTGCCTGGGCCATTGGCGGTTCAGGTTGGGAATTTGCCTGGGGACGACAGGACGATACCGATTCTATCGCGGCGATTTTTCGCGCGCTCGAACTGGGAGTGAATTGGATTGATACTGCGGCGGTGTACGGAACAGGCCACTCGGAAGAGATCGTCGCCGAGGCCTTGAAACAATGGAAAGGGAAGCGGCCCTACCTGTTTACGAAGTGTGTGCTGTGCTGGGACGAGAACCGTAAGGTCTATCCGGACCATTCCGCTGCCTCGGTTCGCAAAGAGTGTGAAGACAGCTTGCGGCGATTGCAGACTGATGTCATCGACCTCTACCAGATGCATTGGCCGCCGCGCGACAACGGGCCCGGACTCGAAGAAGCCTGGCAGGCAATGAACGATTTGAAGAAGGAGGGCAAAGTGCGTTGGGTTGGCGTGTCGAATTTTGACGTGGAGCAACTGAAGCGCGCGGCCAAAATCGCTTCCATCACTTCAGATCAACCGCCCTATTCAATGATTCGCCGCGCCATCGAAGCGGAGGTTTTGCCGCATTGCGAGAAAAACGCAATCGGCGTCATCAGCTACGCGCCGATGGCGTCCGGTCTCTTGACCGGCGCGATGAGTCGCGAGCGCGCTGCGGCTTTGCCACCGGACGATTTCCGAAGCCGCAATCCGGAGTTCAGAGAGCCGCGACTCTCCAAGAACATTGAGCTGGTGGAGCGTCTCCGCAAAGTGGGCGGCCGTCACGGTCGAAGCCCTGGCGAAGTCGCGATCGCTTGGGTACTTCGCCATCCGGCAATCACAGGCGCCATTGTAGGTGCGCGCAACGCGAAGCAGGCCGATGGCGTGATGCGTGCCGGCGAATTGAAGTTGTCACAGGATGAGATTGCTGAAATCGAAGGCGCAGCGGCCGCCGCCACAGCACACTGAATACATTCGGGAGACGAAGATGGACCTGGGACTGAAGGGAAAACTCGCAGTGGTGTCTGGCTCGACGGCGGGCATCGGATTTGGTATTGCAGCGACGTTAGCCCGCGAGGGCGCGCGCGTGGTGATCAACGGACGCACTGCAGAGCGCGTCAAGGCTGCCGCCGAGCGCATACGGATGGAACTACGGGGAGCCGAAATCACCGAAGCTCCCGCTGACTTGAGTACGGTCGAAGGCGTCGTAAAGTTGACAGAGCAGGTACCGAGCGCCGATATTCTGGTGAACAATCTTGGAATCTTCGACATCAAGCCGTTCCTGGAGATATTGGATTCTGAGTGGCTCCGCTTTTTCGAAACCAACGTGATGAGTGGCGTCCGCCTGACACGCCACTACTTGGCGGGAATGCTCGAACGAAAATGGGGACGCGTAATTTTCATCTCCAGCGAATCCGGCCAGCAGATTCCTTCGGAAATGGTGCACTACGGCATGACCAAAACCGCGCAAATCGCCATCGCGCGCGGCATAGCGGAATCCTTTCCCGGCAGCGGCGTGACCGTAAACTCCGTTTTGGTCGGGCCAACAGCGTCGGAGGGAGCCGGCGAGTTCGTACAAAACATGGCCAAGTCACGCGGTGTCAGTCCGGCCCAAGTCGAAAAAGAGTTTTTTGAAACGGCCCGTCCGAGCTCCCTGTTAAAGCGATTCGAAACCACGGAAGAAGTGGCCGCAATTGTGGCGTTTATCGCAAGCACACAATCCGTCGGCATCAATGGCGCCGCGGTTCGAGCAGATGGCGGTGTGGTGCGCAGTATTTTGTGACAGTTCTTGCCGGTCGAGCCGTGCCTGCCAGGCTAAAATCTAGATTCTCTGGTAGTCCGCGCGCCAGTTCTGAATCATCTGTTTGATTGCTTTGCGGCTGCTCAGACTGCTCTCCAGGACTTTCCTTGCTAGATCTGGAAGTTCTGCGTCACTCGCAAAACGCAATGCCACTAACTGGTTGATCGTGAACTCGTTGATTCGCGGCCTTAAATCATCAGGAAGTAATTCCTGATAGCGCAGCCGCTCTTCCAACCGGATCACGCGGTCTTGCACGCCCAGCGCGAAAATCCGGGCCAAAACAAGCAAAACAATCAACGCCATCGCAACGATAAGGTTGAGAATTGCATGGAACAAGGGAAAGGCTCCCCAACCGTGCCGGGCGGTCGCATAAACCAAATAGATCGAACTGACAAAATTCAAAAACAGAACAGGCAACAGAAAGAAATGAAACGCCGGCACAATCTTTCCATGATTGGCAAAATTCTGCTGTTCGCTCATCGGATCTCCACTGAGAAGGAATAAATCGGTTGAATGTCCACCGGAATATCGGAAACCTGCTCGAAGGCTTTTTTCAGATGATCGGGCAATACGGCATACTTCGCGAACCATGCTGCGGTTCTTGCCCGATCGCCCGTAGCTTCCTGTTCCAATAATTCTTTAGCGAGTGAAGCGATCGCGCCCGGCATCTTATCCAGCAGCACGTCGTAGCGGCCGGTTGCAGGGTCGCGTGTAACCGCGCCTTGCCCCAGCATGTAGCTGAATTCCATCAGCTCGCCGCGAGCGTGTGGTTCTGCAACTCCAAAACGCATCGTGCGAAAGTTGCCCGCAACATAGGAGATGTAATCCTCATCGAGTTGCTCTTTCGAAATGGCGCCGTGATCCGCCAGCCACTTCAGGCAGAACATACCCACCACGTCTGCCTTTGCTTCTTCCAAGCCGGAAAAATCACCGCCGATCGCCTCGCGGATATCTTTTCTGCCGCCTGGCGTGCGCGCATAGTTAGGCCCGAGCTCGTGAGAAATTTCATGTGCTAAGGTGCCCGCAAGATAGCCGTTGCCGGTGGCTCGTGCGGATTGATCCTCTCTAAGCAAGCGCTTCGCAATCGGAACAATTACCTCATTCACGCGCGCGTCCATGAAATTCTTGAAAAATATTTTCTTGCTGCCTTTGGCTTCGTGCACTTGCGGATCGTTGGGAAGATTGTCCGCGACCGCCTGATATCCGTGCAGGAGGTCACCGGTTCGAAACGGTGCTTCCATAACCTCCATTGGTGTTACGTGTCCGCGCTTCGACGGCAAGTCTTGCTTACTGAGCGGCAATGCTTCCTGCAGCTGCGGGATATACTTCTGAAACACTGCCAACTTTCGGCTCTCTTCATCGTTCCTGATCAGAACTGCCGCACCGAAAGACGTGCGCACACCCAACAAATTGTCGAGATAGCTTTCGTACGGCGCGAGAATGATGTCGAATTTGGGATCCTTCAGGTCCAGCCATGCCAAATCGCTTTGATAGTAATCGTCGCTAAGCAGCGCCTCCGCACGAAGCTGCAAAAACTTGGCAAACGCCGGGTCATCGCTCAACGCCGCAGCTTCACGTAGGTCCTGCGCCGCCTTGTTCAGAAACTCTGCAAATGCAGTGTGATAAGGAACCGACTCCAGTTGGTCCCCCTTCTTGCGTAGAACGGAGCGCTCGTCATATACGGCTTTCTTCTGTCGAGGATTAGCCGCGGCGTATTGTTCAATTTCATCGCGTGTTAGACCGGAAGGATACAGGGCGCGACCCGGGGGCGCAGCCTGAGCGCCCACAAATGGCCTCAGCTCGTCAATCAGGTCGTAACGGCTCCCGTTGATTTTCAGGAACCGCAAAACCTTCTGGTCCAGTGCGGCCTGGCTTTTCTCCATCTTCGTGTAAAGGTCTAGTCCTTCAGGATCACTCTGACGCCAGTAAATTTGTTCGATGGCATTTGACGCATCCACTAGTTTTTGGACCAGTTGCAGTTCGCGTGCGCTTAACGAATTTCGCCTGAGTGGCATGTCCATGGCCTTGAATTTGGCCAAGCGCGCATCGAGATCAGGCACGAGACCGAGCGGTGCAGCAACGCTTGCGCCGAGTGCAGAAGAATTCTCCCTGGAGTCCTTACATGATGCTAGAAGGCCACAAATGCAAAGACAAAGAACGAGAAATCCGAAGCTGCCGATTCGTCTGGTAAGCATGGGCAAAATTGTAGCAAACGCGACTTGCCGTCCGCGAAAGCACGCAGATAGACTGAAAGGAATTGGGGTCTGCGAAACCTTTGCGGCCTGCCGACATCCAATCGTGTACGGAGAGTTCCATGGCTAAGGCATTTTGGGCAGGTAAGCTGATTGCGGAGAGCAACGCTTGCGTCGTCGTCGAAGGGAACCAGTATTTCCCGGAAGACGCAGTGAGGAAGCAATTTTTAAAGTCCAGCGCTCATACTTCCACCTGCCCGTGGAAGGGAACCGCGCATTACTACCACGTCGAAGTCGATGGGATACGCAACGACAACGCGGCTTGGTTCTATCCGGAGCCAAAACCCGAAGCCGCCGAAATTACCGGACGTATCGCCTTCTGGAAGGGTGTCCGTGTCGAGGCTTGATTGGGGAGCCGCGCAAGCTTTCGCTATCTGCCGCCCAACTCGTTCTTGAATACACTCCCGCCCTTCATTACGAAGCCCACTTTCGCCAGTTCCTTCACGTCTTTCAGCGGGTCACCACTGACCGCAATGATGTCAGCGAAGGCGCCAGCAGCCACCACGCCTAAGTCGCCCTTTTCGTCGAGCATTTCTGCGGCGCCAGAAGTCGCCGCGCGAATCGCTTGCATCGGCTTGAGACCGAATTGCACGAGGTAAGGAAACTCTTGGGCCATCGGCTCCGTCCATTCGATTCCGCCGATGTCCGTGCCGTATGCGATTTTGATTCCTGCTTTGACCGCTTTTTCTACCGAAGTCCCATGAACTTCCACTCGTTTGCGATCGCGTTTTCCGCCGGGCGTATTCTCAGGCGCCCAATCGTGATAATACGGAGCTAGCGTCGGGCAATACCACGTTCCCTGTTTTGCCATCTGCGCGATCTGCGCGTCACTAATCTCCAGACCATGCTCGATGGAGTCGCAGCCGCCATCCAGCGCACGTTGCAGGCCGATTCCGTTGTAGGCGTGGCACGCCACCTTCTTTCCCCATCCGTGCGCTTCGTCAACGATTGCTTTCAGCTCTTCCACCGTCAGCGTTGGTTGCGAAACAAGATTGCCTTGTTTGTTCACCCACGAGCGATGCGTCATGTAGACCTTGATCCAGTCCGCGCCATGATCGAGTTGTTCGCGCGCCGCTTTTCGCGCTTCCACTGGCCCATCGACAATTTGCGCGCCCTTTGGCATTTGCAGTTCCGGTGCGTAGCCTTCTAGGTTGTAGCCGCCCGTGGTGGAGATCGCGCGTGTGGCTACAAAGAGCCGCGGCCCGGGAATCGTTCCTTCTTCGATGGCCTGCTTGATTTCGACGTCGCCGTATCCCGCACCCTCTGTCTCCACGTCGCGTAGCGTCGTAAAGCCTTGCTCCAGCGCCCGGCGGCAGGCAAACGTCGCGCGCGCGGCACGCAAAGCGATCCCCGCTTTTAGAATGTTGGCGTCGTAACCGCCCTTGGCTGGATCCTCGCCCCACAAGAAAATGTGAGTGTGCGCATCAATCAGGCCCGGCAGCACCGTCGCGCCGGAAAGGTCAATGACTTTTGCATCGGCCGGAATCGTGGCGGAGGCGTCCGCGACCTGTTCAATTCGCTCTCCACGCACAAAAATCAGCTGGTTCCGGCGCGGCGTTTCGCTCGTGCCGTCAATCAGCAAGCCAGCCTTGATGACAGTGAGGAGCTCCTCGGTACGTGCTGGAGCCCCTTGGCCGAGGGTGTTTGTGCAAGTCAATGCCAACAACGAAAAGAGCAGCAAGCTTCTGCGCATGGAGATCTCCTAAAGGAAAGCCGTGTAGCTCGGGGGACCTGCTTCACAAGATTGCAAGAAACATTTCGCTACGGAGAAAGCTGGATTCTCGGCGGCAAAAAGGCTTTATCCGGCGGCACTCGCGGACGAAGCTTTAAGGTCGGTGTCCGTAATGGACGTTACATCTGCCGACCGATACCGGATCAGCAGCAGAGTCAAATCATCCGCCTGCCGCGCTCCCCGCGCAAAATTCTCAACCGCCTCCAGCACGCTTTTCTGAATCTCCTCGAGCGGCATCTGCTTCTTGTCTCCCAATACGTCGCGCAGCCGCGGCACGCCAAAAAGCTGCTCGTCGGGATCCATTGCTTCGGTGACGCCATCGCTAAAAAGCACCAGCGTGTCTTCCGGCTCCAGCCTCAAGCAGGCCGCCGTGTACTCGGCATCGGGCACTAGGCCGACAGGATACGAACCTTCGGTAAACGCCTCTTCCACGGTGTCTTTCCGGATCAGAATTGGCGAAGGGTGCCCGGCGTTGATGAATTCCATGTGGCCGTCTGAGTCGAGCACGCCAAAAAACATCGTCGCGTATCGTCCCACTTCCGCGTGATCGCATAAGAAGCGGTTCACGTGATTGAACACTTTCACGGGATCATTTCCCAGCGTCATTCCCGAGAGAGCCCCCTGCAGCATCGTGGTCAGCAGCGCAGCGCCAAGTCCTTTTCCCGAAACGTCAGCGATTAGGAACGCAGTCCGGCCTTCCCCCATCGGAAATACGTCGAAGTAATCGCCTCCAACGGAAAGACATGGGAAGTTACATCCCGATACTGCCAAGTGAGGAAACTCTCGAAAATCTTTTGGCAACAGCGCCTGCTGGATATCGCGCGCGATGTTGATTTCTTGTTCCATGCGCTGCCGTTCGCGTTCGCGCTCCACCAGACGCGCGTTGTCCAGCGTACTTGCCGCGTCGGCCGCGAGCGCGTCCAGAATCTGCCGGTCCAGTTTTGAAAACGCTGCCGGACGCCGTGAGTCCAGATACAACACGCCCAAAAAGTCACCGCGGCGCAAGTTCACCATGGACTCTTGCGAATTCGCACGAGTGATCGAATACAAAGGAATCACCACCACCGCGCGAAGCCGTTGCGCCACGATGCTCTGCGCCGCCTGCAGATCCGCTTCGGCCTGTGCGAGATCCTCAGTGATGATCGGAGCGTGCTGCTTCAGCGCCAGTTGGATGGCCGTCTGGCTGGGCGCCACGCTTTCCGGCGGCAATCGCAGCCCGCCGCTGCGCCGCGCCAGTCGCACTTTCAGAGTGCCGTCCGCGCCGTTTTCCAGCAACAACCCGCGGTCCGCGTCCAGCACCGCCACCGCATGGTCCAGCATCTTTGCCAGAACGGAATCCAGCGGCAGCTGCGAGTGCAACAGGGAACTGGCTTCCAGCAGCATGTTCAACTTGCGTAAGCCGCCCGTAGCCGACGCCGAAGGCTCTGAACTTGTGATGTGCTCGATTCGCGTCAGCAGCTGCGGAATCGTTTCGCCCCCTGCTTCCGCCGAAGAACGAAACACGATTTCGTAGGAATCTTCCAGGCCGAACGTGATGATGTCGCCGTCCTGCAGCGCCCGGCTATCCACCTTCTCGTTGTTGACGAAAACCCCGCGTCGCTGGCCGCGGTCCTCGATGTAGAACCGGTTCGCCTCGACGACAATCGCCGCGCACTGCCGAGAAATCCTTCGATCGTTTAGCTGCAGGTGATTTCCAATTTCCGCGCCGCGCCCGATCATGTACGGCGTTTGCGCTACACGCGCGTAGCGTCGCGCGCCATCCGGCGAAATCACCTCGAGTACCGCTTCATTTGTGGCTAGGGTTTCGGCCATGCCCTTCTCAGTCCGCAGCGGGGATTGTAGCACGCGCCTTTGGCACTACCTCAATTTGTGCCCTTAAGCTTCTTTCATTTGCGCCGTTTGGGGCTTGAGCCCTCGAGCCACCAATTTCCCTGGTAGCTCCCGCTCTGCCAGGCGCCGCCGATCTGCTTCTGCATTGTCAGTACCAGCATCTCTCGAAATGTTTTGCCCTCGAATTCGCCTAAGCTCGCGCTCCATGTACCGGAAAGAGACCGTCCATTGCCCGCTCGTGCTCTCCAACTCCCTTCCCAACTCTGGCCCGTCTTCCTTGCGGACCATGTACCCTGCAATACAATCTCGCCAGCGTCGCTCAGCAAGCTCCACGAGCCGCTGGCAACATTCGGGCTGCCCTTCCAAATCTGCGCCAGCCACATCCCTTGCATGATTGGCCCATTGCCCACTGTCGCTTTCCACATTCCAGTCAGCTCAGTGGTTGAGTTCTGCGCTTTCATTGGAACCGGGGACGCGAACATTGCTACATAAGCCCCGCAAAGCAAGAACAAGCCGACCATAGCCTGCATCGGGCCCAATCGTGCACTCCACGTCATCGCTGCCCCCTTAATCGCCTCGAACATTCCGCGTTTTCCACGCTTGCGAGTCCACTTTTTCGCCGCGAGAATACCAATTCAGTCCGCAGTCACAAACATATGACCTCTACGCCCTTTATCGCCGTCCGCTTGTTTCGCTACTCATTCCTTTCTCTAGCCCTCTGGGCAATCTTTGTCGCGCCTGTCGTTTCGCAAACCTGTACCGTCACTCCCAGACAAGTCAAGCTCGGCGACACCCTTCGCATCACCTGCCCTTCTCGATTCTCTTCGGCAAAACTCCACGATCGAACTGCCAAGCTTTTTCCTCAACCCAATGGCAACACTTTCGGCTTGCTGCCAATTTCTGTGAAAGATGCGCCTGGACCAGCGACGCTCACTGTCTCGCGTAACGACGGCGCTCAGCCGCTGCAAGTCTCCATCATCATTCGTAAAACAGTTTTTCCCACGCAAAACGTGAAGCTCAGCCCCGAAATCGAAGCCCTCCACTCCACTCCCGAAGAAATCGCTTTGCTCACCGGCTTCAAGGAAAAAATCTCGGACACGCGCTTTTGGCAAGATCCGCTCGCACCCCCAGTCTCCGGCTGCATGACCTCACCGTTTGGCGTCAAGCGCCTTCATAACGGAAAGCCCACCGGGGAATATCATGGCGGCGTCGACCAGCGCACGCCCGCCGATGAACCCATACGCGCAGTGGCCGCAGGCACCGTCACTTTCGCGCAGCAATTTAACGTACTCGGCAACGCCGTCGGCATTGACCACGGCCAAGGCCTGGAATCCATGTATCTCCACATGTCCAGACTCGTCGTTGCTCCTGGTGCGCAGGTCCAGCGCGGTGACATCCTTGGATACGCCGGTTCCACCGGCCGCTCCACCGGCCCGCACCTACACTGGGTTCTCTATGTAAACGGAATGAACGTCAACCCCGCACAATGGATCAAACTTCAGTCCTGCCCTCGCCAAGCAAAGTCGCACTAATCCGCCCTGGCTTCCGTTCGCTAGGCATAGTCGATTTGCATTATTGCGGCTTCGTCGGGCCCAGTCGATAATCCCGCAAATCTTCATTTCGTCGAGAATCGCTGCGCTCTGCGCGTAGCCAATCGCAATACTTCAGCACGTCAGTGCTCTGCATTCGGGGCCGTGTCTCTACTACTGCCGCAAGAGGGGAGTGTCGCTCGATGAAGTTCGCGTCCAGATTCTTTTTCATTTTGTTTTTCTGCGGCATGGTTTGCGCTTCAAGTCGCGCTCAGCAGGTCACCGCAACTCTTCGTGGTACGGCCTACGATCCCAGTGGCGCCGTCGTTTCCGCCGCGACTGTCACCGCCACACAAACTGAAACCGGTTTCGCCCGCACGGCCACGACCGATGCCCAAGGCGACTTTATCCTCGTTGAACTTCCTGTCGGCCACTATCGTCTTCAGGCCGATGGCAAAGGTTTTCAGTCTTTCGTCCGCGAAGGCATCACTCTCGAAGTCAACCAGTCCGCGTTTGTCCCCGTCCATCTATCGCTCGGCACAGGCTCAAGCAAGGTTGAAGTCACCGCCGATCCCTTATTAATCGAAAATTCCAGCTCCACTCTAGGCAAAACCGTGGACCAATCCACGATCCAGGACCTTCCCCTGGACGGCCGCCATTTCACTCAACTCGGCACGCTTCAGCCCGGAGTCGCTCCCATCACTGCGGGCCTTTCGCAAGCAGGCGGCTCTCTCCGTGATGGCCAAGCCTACGCCGTAAACGGTCAGCGCCCCGAATCCAACAACTTCCTCATCGACGGTGCGGACAACTTCAACAACGTCGACGGGGGCTTCGTCATGGAACCTCCGGTTGACGCCATCGCCGAATTTCGCATCCTCACTCACACCGCCAATGCCGAATTTGGCCACAGCACCGGCTCTACTACGAACATCGTTACCCGCTCCGGCACCAACTCCTATCACGGCTCGCTCTGGGAATTTCTGCGCAACGATGCCTTCGACGCCAAAAGTTTCTTCGCCCAATCGGTCGAGCCCCTCAAGCGCAATCAGTACGGCGGCACCTTCGGCGGCCCGGTCAAGCGCGACAAAACTTTCTTCTTCCTCTATTACGAGGGCCTCCGCGAGCGCAAGGGTGAAACCGTGAAAACCCCGGTGCCCTCTCTCGCCGAGCGTAGCGGCGATTTCAGCGAACTCTGTCCTGAAGGTTTCGACTCCAACGGCGTCTGCAATAACCCAAGTTTCGCCGATGGCCATCAGATCTATAACCTTTTCGCACCTTCTCCGCAGCCGCTGCCCTACAACCAGGTGCCCTTCATCGATCCCGTTTCGCAAGCCGTCCTCGCCTTCTACCCGCTTCCCAATTCTCCCAACAACACGTTCGTCTCGACGCAAAGCAAATCCACCGACAACGATCAGTTCGGCACCCGCCTCGATCACTACCTCTCGTCGCGCGACACTCTGAACTTCCGCTACATCTTCAGTCAGGGCAATGTCGTCGATCCGCTCTCCACCTCAGGCGCGAACGTTCCCGGCTTCCCCGTAGGCGAAGAGCATCGCGCGCAGAATTTCGTGGCCACGGAGACGCACAACTTTTCGCCAAACCTCGTCGGACTCGTGCGCCTCTCCTTCCTTCGCAATCGCTTCTTTTTCGATGAACACCTCAACCACACGGACCCGGCCAGCCTCGGCTTCCAGTACACGCCCACTCTCGAAGCCGCCTTTGGCCCTCCCTTCGTCCAAGTCGCAGGCTTCGCGTCCGTCGGCGATCCCATCACCGGCCCGCGCCAGAGTTGGGACAGCAACCTCGGCGTCAACGGTTCTCTCACTTGGATTCGCGGTCGCCACGAACTCAAGTTCGGCGGCGGCTACAGCTACGATCGCCTCAACGTGCTCTTCGGTATCGCTACCAACGGCTTCTTCGTCTTCGCTCCCGTTCCTTTCACCAATTCCTTCGCCAACTTCTTGATTGGCCAGCCCGTCTTCTTCTTGCAAGGCGGCGGCGATCCTTCGCGCAACCTGCGCGGCCACGCCGTCGACTTCTATGCGCAAGACACCTGGAAAATCTCCTCGCACCTCACGTTCAACTACGGCCTTCGCTACGAAATTCCATTCCCGTACACCGAACAAAAGGACCGCCAGAACCTCTGGATTCCCGGGCGCCAATCCGTTGTATTTCCCACAGCTCCTGTCGGTCTTCTCTATCCCGGCGATCCAGGCGTCCCCCGCGGCCTCATCCAAACCGATCACAAGGCCATCGCGCCCCGCATAGGCCTCGCCTGGGATCCCACCGGCAGCGGCAAGTGGCTTGTCTCGTCCGCTTACGGAATTTTCTATGATCCGTACTACACCGGCCAGGGTGGCCCGCTGCAAACTCCCAACAGCGCCCCACCTTATCTCCAGACACCGCAGCGCAACTTTCCGTCCTTCAGCGATCCTTTCAACGGCACTAATCCCTTTACCGGCGGCTTCGCGCAACCGATGACGCTCCTCACGCTCAGCCCCGACCTCGGCTTGCCTTACGCGCAGGACTGGAACCTCAACGTCCAGCGCTCTTTCGGCAACAGCTGGCTCTTCGAAATTGGCTACGTCGGAACGAAAGGCACAAAGCTGCCGCGCTTCATCGAGGCCAATCCGGCGGTTCCTGTCCCCGGACAAACCTTCCAGGACGCGCAAGACACCGCCGACCAGCGCCGCCTCTTTTCCGGTTGCACCATCGCCCAGCCCAGCCCTTGCGACTATTCTTCAGTCGGAGAAATTGCCGGCATCTCCAACTCCACTTACCACGCGCTTCAAACCAGCCTCCGCAAGCGTTTCTCGCGCGGCTTCGCCATGCTCGGCTCCTACACGCTTTCCAAAACTCTCGACGACGTTTCGTCCTTCAACATCACCGGTTCCGCCTCGCAAAGCACCGCTGGTGAAAACGACCTCGCGCAAAATCCGTTCGATCTCCGCGCCGAACACGGCCGCTCCATGTTCGATGCGCGCCATCGTCTCGTTCTCAGCTACCAGTGGGAATTGCCCTTCTTCCGCAATGCGCAGGGATGGCAGGGAATGGCGCTCGGCGGCTGGCAGGTCAACGGGATAACCACGTTTCAGTCGGGCACGCCATTCACGGTTTACGACTCCACCGGAGTCTCCGTGCAAGGCGGCGCGCCGGAAATTTCCGGCTTCCCCAGCGATCGCCCGGACCTCATCGGCGATCCCACCAAGGGCACTTGCTCCAACGGAGTTCACACCGGCACACCCGATTGCTGGTACAACCCGGCGGCGTTCCAGAAACTGGATCCCAGTACCCAGGTCGGCCAATTTGGAAACGCAGGCCGCAATATCGTTCAGGGGCCCGGCTTCCAGCAGTGGGATTTTTCTGCGATGAAAAACTTCCGCTTCACTGAAACTACAAAGCTCCAGTTCCGCGCCGAACTCTTCAACATCTTCAACCACGCGAACTTCGGCATTCCCGTCAACGACCTGAACTCCTCGGCCAGCGGCAGCATCCAGAGGGCTCAGCCTGGCCGTCTCGTCCAACTCGCCCTCAAATTCTTTTTCTAAAAACGTTGTTGCTGTATCTCCCTGAAAGCACAAGAGCCGCGGATTCGCCGCGGCTCTCGCTGCTTCAGTCCTGATTTCTAGTTTCTGCCTTCTAGTTTCGAACTTGTAGTTTCTGTCTTCTGCGCTCTATCGTGCCGCCGCTCTCCGCCGCCCCACATAGTCGCGCACGTACGCGCCAAACGCCTCATCCACTCGCTTCGTTACCGGTCCCGGCGCGGGCGCCAGCGCATGTCCAGCAATCTCTCCTACACCAATCACGTTCCGATTCGTGGAAGAAATGAACACTTCGTCGGCTCCGTACAAGTCTTCTGGCCGCAGCACCTGCTCTTTAACGCTCACACCGGCTTCGCCAGCAATCTCAAACAAAACTCCTCGCGTCACGCCCTCCAAACATCCCGAACTAAGCGGCGGCGTCAAAATCGTGTCGCCTTTCACCATATACACATTCGCCGCGGTACACTCCGCCACTTCGCCGCGCTCGTTCAGCAAAATCACTTCGTCGAACCCTTCCTTCTGCGCCTCCGCCACCGACCATACATTCGTCAGCCACGAAATCGTCTTCACTCCTGCCAGCGGAGAAGCCGCGTGCCGTCCATGCTCGCGCAACGCCAGCCGCACCGGCTCGCGATACGCCGGCAGCGGCGCAGTGTAAATCACCAGGTCCACTTCCGGCATCGCCTCTTCGCTCCGCCAGAACCCCACCTGGTTGTAAACGAGATAAATCCGCGCACACCCTTCCGTCACTCCGTTCGCGCGAATCACTTCCTGCAGATTCACTCGCACCCGCGGCCCCGCATAAGGCATTGGCATCCGCACCATCGCCGCATCCTTCTCCAGCCGTCGCCAGTGCCGTTCGAACGCAAACGCCTCCCCGTCCACAATCCGCAGCGTCGTGAACAGTCCCCATCCGCAAATCACTCCCGCCTGCCCGGGCGAAAGCCTCACCTTCTCAATCGGCAGCAACTGCTCGTTATGAAAAACGTTGCGATGGATCACTCGGCCGCCCTCTCTCCAACTCCAGCCCGCCATTCTATCCCATGTAGCCGCGGGTTTTTGTCGTAGCGCCGGCATCCCGCCGGCTTTTGGAGTGCGGCGGCTCGACGCCACTTTGCGATAAGCCCCAGCCCTCATTACTCCTGATGGCTATTGATATTTGGTGACTCTTGCGCTATCGGGTTTCATGAATCGGGCGCCGTACCGCTCTGCCACCTATCTCCTTCCGTCTTCCACTCGCTTGCTCCGAGTCTCGTCGAGGAGCCCAAGAAAAATGATCGTGGTCTCGCCGTCTCTTCTCGGTCGGCTTATCTTCATTGTTTTGACACTCTTCCGAAAATTCGCCTTGTAACCTCTTTCGCTTCACACTCTTCACTTCCTATATATCGCTCGGCCTTTCTTTTCAATCGCTTAGGGAGACGACCCCCAGGGGGAGGGGTACACCTTTCCAAGCTCAAAATCTCAGGTCGTCGAGAGGTTGTCAGAGTTGTCCGCCAACAACTCCTTTATTTGCAAATGTTTGCTGGGACACCCAGGGTGGGGGTCCAACCTTGCTTGTCGCCAACGTGGTTGGTCGTTGCAAAGTGGAACTCTGTAGGCACCTGCGAGCCGACTCCGTACCTTTCCACCCACCGGTCACGGGTCACGGAACATGCCACCCGTGCCATTGCATCCCGCGCCCGGCAAGCGCAAGATTATGTGGTCTGGACGTTCCAACACCGGAAACAAGTCCGCCACTTCCGGTGTCTAAGTAGTTGAGCGGACAAGGACTCTGCGCCGGGTTTCAGGGTTTGTACTTGCGAACCCTGGGCTAAAGACGACGGACAGAGTCCGGCAAGCAAGGCCGATTACGTGGCGCACCAGAACCTGTTCAGCGCCACCGCAGAAAGGCACAGCGTGTCCGATTGGGCCAGCGCCCTCTCGTGGGGCCGTGACGAATCTGAACTGGTCACCGAGCTTCAGTCCGGCTCGGAAGCCGCTTTCGACTGGCTGGTCACTCACTACCATGCCCCAGTCTTCAACCTCATTCTGGGCATGTTGGGCGATCCTTCCGACGCGGCCGACGGCACGCAGGAAGTTTTTCTGAAAGCCTTCAAGGGCATTCGCCAGTTTCGCCACGGCAGTTCGCTGAAGACTTGGCTCTATCGCATCGCCATTCGCGAAGCCCTCAATCATCGCCGCTGGTTCAAGCGTCATCTGCAGAAAACCGTTTCGATTGACGCCGAACCCGAAGAAGGCCAGGCCCGCATCGAGATCGAAGACTTGCACGCAACGCCCTTCGATCAGCTGGCTTCGCGCGAAATCCAGGCCGTCGTGCAGCAGGCGCTTGCTCAGGTACCCGACGTTTTTCGCGGCGCCGTCATCCTGCGCGACCTGGAAGGTTTGAGCTACGAAGAAGTTGCCGAAGTACTCGAGTGCAGCGTCGGCACAGTGAAATCGCGCATTCTGCGCGGCCGCCGCGCACTCAAGGAATTGCTCGACCCGCTGCTTGGCGAACACCGCACTACTACTTCGCCGGAACATGCAGCGCACTCGGCTCACGGTTTTTCTGCTGGCACGTTCGCTCCGGCCTTTGCAAAGGAGCGGATGAATTTTTCGCCAATAAGTCTCTTTGAAGACTTTGTTGACGGGGATTCGGTGCATGGCAGAGAGGGCAAGCCATGAAGTGCTCCACCGTACGGTCCAAGCTGGCGGGCTATCTCGACGATGTTGTCGAAAGCCCGGCGCGCTCCAGCGAACGCAGTGAAATGCGCGCACATCTCGATTCTTGCGCGGTCTGCCGCGAAGAGCTGCAGCGCTACCGCAAGCTGGCCGTTTTGCTTTCGCGCGCTCCCCGCGTAGTGCCGCCTTCCGATTTGGCGGTTCGCATCAAGGTCTCCGCGGCCCAGATCCAGCACACGCTCGATCCACGCACGCGCTGGCAGCGTATTCGCGATCGCGCCGAAATCTTGATGGACAACGTGTTTCGTCCGCTCACCGTACCAGCCACCGGCGGCTTTGTTTCCGCCATGTTGATTTTTGTGGTCGTGCTCCAGGTTATGGCGCCCGGCCTCACCGTGCAGGCCAATCCTAATGACGTTCCGCTGAACATCATGCAGCCCGCCGAACTTATCGCGCTTTCCGATTCGCCCGGCAGTTGGGCTCCGGAAAAGCACGATTCCGAGCTCGCTCTTCCTCACGGTCTGCTAGTCGACGTCACCGTCGATCAGAACGGCCAAATGGTGGACTACCAGATTCTTTCCGGTCCAAAAACGCAGGAAATGCAGCATGAGCTGAATCAGATGCTGCTCTTCTCGCGCTTCACTCCGATGAAGAGTTTCGGCCGCAAAATTTCCGGCGGCCACGTCATCCTCAGCTTCAGCGCTGTCCGCGTCCGCGGCTAACTTGTTGTCGCACTGAATTTCGCGGCGGATTCTCCCGACGCGCTCGGAAGCCGCATACAGCAATTACTCGATTCTCACGTCACATCGAGAACTGACAAAATCCACCGCCTGTCCCCCGGAACAGTACTTTAGTCCCGCGTACCTGTTCCCGCGTTCCATTTTCATGAGCAATCCAGCCCGCTCTAATCATCCTTATGAGCGGCCCACTCAGCGGAACGTTGCTCCATCGCTTACCTCGGCTAGTCGCAGCCTTCGTGCTGGCCGCGCTCATCGGCATGTGGTTCGCGCCGCGCGCTTCCAGCGCGCCCGCGGGCCGTCCGTCCAATTCCGCCGAACAGATGCTCTACGACGCGGTAAACCGCGAACGCGCTTCGCTCGGCCTGCATACGCTGCAGTGGGACACCGCCCTCGCCAGCGCCGCCCGCTTGCACACATCGCTCCTAGCGGCAAACGATGCGCTCTCGCACCGCTTCAACGGTGAGGCCGATTTGCAGACGCGCCTGCGCATGGCCGGCGCGAACTTCCGGCTCGTCGCCGAGAACGTCGCCTTGGCGCCGGATGTGCAATCGCTCCATGTTGCTTGGATGAATTCGCCGCCGCACCGCGCGAACATTCTGGATCCGCAGGTGAATTCCATCGGTATCGCGATTGAGCGCCGCGGCGAACAGTTGTATGCAACGCAGGACTTCTCCGCCTCCGTTGTGCAGATGAACAGGGAGGAGCAGGAGCAGCAAGTTGCCCGCCTGCTGCAGGCGAACGGTCTCAGCGTGGTTGCCAATCCTGATGAGGCGCGCAAGAGCTGCGACCAGAACCGCGCGTTCTACACGTCGCAGCCGGTCAGCATTTCCCGCTTCGAGACATCCGACCTGAGCCGCCTGCCGAATGACCTGACGCGGATTACAGCGAGTGGACGCTTCCGCCGCGCCGCAGTCGGCGCCTGCGAAGTGCCTACGGTTACGCCGTTTGCACGTTTCCGCCTCATCGTCATCCTTTACCAGTAAGCCGCAATCGCCTCCGCACTGACATGCAAGGTCGCCCTTTTCGCGCTCACGTTTCAGTTGATTTGGCGCGGGTTTCTGCATACAATTTCACTTGATGCTTCGGACGCCTTATTGGTATTGGCGATTTACGGACCACTCACAACGGTGGCGGGGGGCGTCTCTGTAAGCGGAAGAAGAGTCCAAGAGTTTTGGCCCACTCGCACCGAGTGGGCTTTTTTGTTTTTGGGCGGGATTTGTTTCGAAACGGAAGAAAAGCGAGCTGAGAGTGCGATTTGTCTTGAGAGTTTCTGGAGAGATTGTGACGCGATTTTACGGTGAATTTTATTGGGCAGCGGCCCGCGAAAGGGAATGGCGATGATCATTTCAATGAAGAGGCACGCAACACGCGAGGAGATAGACGCGGTGACAGCTCAAGTGAATCACTTCGGATACAAAGTGCACTCGATAGAAGGCGAGGAGCGCGTGGTGATCGGCGTCGTTGGCGTGGGCGACGTGACCGCGTGCATGGAATCCATCGAGGCCATGCCGCAGGTAGAGAACGTGATGCGGATCAGCGCTCCGTACAAATTCGTGAGCAAGGAATTCCGCAAGGAAAAGACGCAGATCCGCGCGAACGGAACGGTGATCGGCGGCGACGAATTTGTGGTGATGGCCGGGCCGTGCTCAGTAGAGTCAGAGGATCAGATTCTGCGTTCAGCAGAAGGCGTGGCGAAGGCGGGAGCAAAGCTGCTGCGCGGAGGCGCGTTCAAGCCGCGGACTTCTCCATACGATTTTCAGGGGATGGAAGAAGAGGGATTGAAGCTGCTCCAAAAGGCGAAAAAAGCGACAGGGCTGGCGATTGTGACGGAAGTGATGAGCGACCGCGACGTGGACTTGGTCGCGAACTATGCGGATGTGCTGCAGATCGGCGCGCGCAATATGCAGAACTTCATGCTGTTGAAAGCGCTGGGGAAATGCGGACGGCCGATTCTGCTGAAGCGGGGGCTGAGCTCAACTGTGAAAGAGTTACTGATGAGCGCGGAATACATCGTAGCGCACGGAAATCCCGACGTGATGCTGTGCGAGCGGGGAATTCGTACGTTCGAAACGATCACACGGAATACCTGCGATATCGCCGCGATTCCCGCGCTTAACGAGTTGACGCACTTGCCGGTGATTCTCGATCCGAGCCATGCGACGGGGAAGCGCAGCCTGGTGCCAGCGCTGGCGAAGGCCGGAGTGGCGATCGGCGCCGATGGATTGATCGTGGAGGTGCACCCGGCGCCAGAAAAGGCGATCAGCGACGGCGCACAATCGCTCGATATCGCGCAGTTTACGCGGATGATGCAAGAACTGAAGCCCTATGTAGAGTTGTGGAAGGGCAGCCGCAAACCGGAGCTTGCAGCTGCCGCGAGCTAGCAGCCACACCTTAAAAGAACTCCAGAAAAGCGAAAGAAGAGCAAAAGGAAGAGTGGGCAAAAATAAGGCTTGACAAAGTGTCCCTCGTACACTAATATTAGTGTCAGAAAGACACTCAAGGGAGGCGAATATGTTCCGGTACATGAAAGCGGCTCCTACCACTTACGTACTGCACTTCAGGAACGGGAAATTGCTTCGCGAAGGGGCGGGGTTGTCGTTTTTCTACTACGCTCCAACTTCGACGATTGTGACGGTCGGGATGGCGAGCGCGGATGCACCGTTTGCATTTCCGGAGAATACGGCGGACTTCCAGACGGTGACGATCCAAGGCCAGATTACCTACCGTGTGGCGGACCCGAAGAAGCTGGCGACGGTGCTGGATTTGAGCGTAGCGGCGAACGGAGTCTATAAGTCGGATGACTATCAAAAACTACCGGAGAGACTCGTACGGACGACACAAACCTTGATGAGGGGAGAGGTGCAGAAGATGGCGCTGCGGGATACCTTGACCAGCAGCGGGCCCTTGAGCGCGGCAGTGCTGATGCAACTGCGATCCGCGGAGATGGTGGCGCAGCTCGGAGTACAGATCTTGAATCTTTCGCTGGTGTCGATCCGGCCGACGCCAGAAATGGCAAAAGCTCTGGAGGCAGAGGCGAGAGAGGCTTTGCAGCGGCGTTCGGACGAAGCCATCTATGCGCGGCGAAACAATGCCGTGGAGCAGGAGCGGCGAATCAAGGAGAGCGAACTGAATACCGAAATCGCCGTGGAAGAGAAGCAAAGACAGATTCGCGAGACGCGGATGGCCGCGGACATCGCGCTGGAGAAGCAGCGCGCGGCGCTGATGGAGCAGCGGATCGAGAACGAACGGAAGGAAGCGGACAGCCGCGGGTACGCCCTGGAAGCGACACTGAAACCGGTGCGCAACGTGGATTGGAGGACGTTGATGACGGTGTTTGGGCAGGGGATGGATTCAAAGGCGCTGATCGCGTCTGCCTTTCAGGAACTGGCGACGAATGCGCAGAAGATCGGCGAGCTGAATATTTCTCCTGACCTGCTTAATACGCTTATTAGCGGAAAGACGACAACAGCAACGGCGCCGCCGCCGGCACCGAAAGGGAAGTAGCCATGACGGAGACCGAGCGCAACCCCGGACAAGCCGGGTTTGAAAAGGTGGTGCTGGTCACCCGTAAAACCCGGCTTGCCGAACTGATCGAGCGTTTCAACACACGAGCGCAGGCGAAGTTTTACATCGAACATGCGGGAGGGGACTTCCGCGAGTATGAGCTAGAAGATGACGCATATCGCGGAGCGACAGAAACCGTACGACGGTCGGTGGAAGTTGGGCTGAAGGTGCAAGTTGTGGACCGAGGTCTGGTGCCAACGTTCACTTTTTTGCCGCAAGACATTGTTGTGACGCTCGGTCAAGACGGACTTGTCGCAAACACTGCAAAGTACGTGGGAAGGCAGCCGATTGTGGCGGTTAACCCAGATCCGGAACGGTTCGATGGGATCTTGCTGCCATTCTTACCAGGGCAAACGAAGGAAATGATCGAGAAGGTGGCCGTCCATCGATACCGAGTACGTCCAGTGACGTTGGCTGAGGCCAGGACGAACGATGGGCAGAGGCTGCTGGCATTCAACGATTTGTTCATTGGAGCGCAGAGCCACGTATCGGCGCGCTATCGAATCAACTGGAAGGGCGCAAGCGAGGCGCAATCGTCGAGCGGAATTCTGGTATCGACGGGGGCGGGCAGCACTGGGTGGATGTCGTCGGTATTCAACATGGCCGCAGGTGTCGAGGGATTGATGGGAAGACGCAGCGTGAAGCCGATGCATTTCTCATGGGAAGACCGGCGATTGCTGTTTGTGGTGAGGGAGCCGTTTGTGAGCAGGCATTCAAAGGCAGACGTGGTGGCCGGATGGATTGAAGCGGCGCAGCAGCTGGAACTGGAATCGCAGATGCCGAGCGGCGGCGTGATTTTTAGCGACGGGATCGAAGCGGATTATGTGGCTTTCAACTCAGGCACGCAGGTGACAGTCGCGGCAGCAGCGGAAGCAGCGCAGTTGGTAGTCGGGTGAAGAATGGAAAACGTAAGAATGACGGTGGACATCGTGATTTTTTCGATCCGGAATCGGGAATTGCACGTGCTGCTGGTGCGGCGAGGAGTTCCACCGTTTCAGGGCGAGTTTGCGATCCCCGGGGGATTTTTACGCAGAGATGAGTCGCTGGACGAGGCGGCGAAACGGGAGCTTCACGAAGAAACCAGCGTACGTGACGTGTATCTCGAGCAGCTCTATTCGTTTGGAGATCCTGCGCGCGATCCGCGGGGACGTGTGGTAACGGTCGCTTACTATGCGCTGGTGTCATCCGACCATATGGAACTGTCCGCTGGGGCGGATGCCGCGGAAGCTGAATGGGTAACGGTGAAAAAACTTCCGCGACTGGCTTTCGACCACGGGAAGATCGTGGCGTACGCATTGGACCGCTTGCGAAACAAACTGGAATACACCACGGCTGGGTTTCAGCTGCTTCCGAAAAAGTTCACGCTGGCGGAGTTGCAGGCAGTTTACGAGGCGATTCTCGGAAAGAAAATCGACAAGAGAAATTTTCGAAGGAAGATGGCGCTGCTGGGAATTCTGAAGCCGCTGAAGGAATGGCAGGAAACCGGCCGGAAGCCGGCGCAGCTGTTTATTTTTGCTCCGAAGCAATTTGAGAAGCTGCGAGACAAGGGAATCTTGTTTCCGTTCTAGCAGGCGAAGCGCGCGTGGGGCTATTGGTGGAAAGGCAGCAAGCGCAAAACGGCGAGTTAGCGGCGGCCTACGGAGCTTCGGACTGAGGCGATGAGTTTGGCGGAGTCGTAGCCTACGCCGTCCTTGAAGACGTATTCGACGTTTTCGATTTCGTTGATGTTGGCAGCGGGGTTGCCTTTGATCACGGCGAGGTCGGCTTGTTTGCCGGGGCCGATAGTCCCGATGTGATCGCCTTCGCCGAGGAAGGCTGCGCCATTCTGCGTGGCGATGTGAATTGCTTCCAGCGGAGTGAAGCCAGCTTCGACAAGAAGTTCCAGTTCGCGTTGATCGCCGAAACCCGCGACAACGCCTCCATTGCCGGTTGGATCGAGACCTGCCAGCAGGACGCCGCCGGCCTGAACGAACTGGCGTTCGAACTGCATTTCTTTCGCGAGCAACTCAGGCCAGCGCGATCGCTCGTCGTGGTTGACGGAACCGCGGATGTCCAAATATTCCCCGCGCGCCGAGGAATCCATGGCGTCGAGAACACGCGGGGCGACGGGCGAGCGGAACGGAGTGAGTGTTTCGAATACGGGAAGAGTTGAGGTTAAAGCTACATGATGCCGGATCAAGTCGTTGATGAGGTCCCGCACGGGCTGACCAGAAAGGTCAAGATGATCAATGGCTTCAGTCGTGTCCTGCTGAGCCGGACACTCGTCCACGTGCTTGCCTGGAACGAATTCGGAATCGAGAACGAGGCCATGCTCGAGGTTGTCAATTCCGAGCGAAGCGGCTTCGCGAAAGCCGACGGCGCAAAGATGTCCGGTGATTTTAAGTCCGCGTTTATGGGCGGCATCGATTGCGGCAGATAGAGAAGCGCTCGACAGATAGGTGTAGGCCTTGAAGGTGGAGGCACCCCGATCGGCCCACTCGTTCACGGTGTTACGCGCCTGCTCGGGAGAAATCCAGCCATTAAGATAAGGGCCCGAGAGATGAATTTTGGGTCCCGCGAGCCAGCCGCGGTCGATTTGGTTTTTTAGCCGCTCGTCGAGATCGGGCTCAGCCGAACCAGCCAAACGAATCGTGGTGACACCGTTTGCAAGGTAGAGACGGGGAAAGCTAAAGCCCATCTCTTGGTAGCCGCCAGCCCCGCCCCGAACCGGATAAAACAAGTGATCGTGCATGCCTACCAGGCCGGGGATGACGGTGTAGCCGCTGAAATCGAGAATTGTGGCATTGCGCGGGATCGAGACTTCTGGCGAAACTCCGACCGAATGAATCTTGCCATCGGCAATCACCACCATGGCATTCTCGAGTGGCGGAGCACCGGTGCCGTCGATAATCCGGACATGGGTAATGACAATTACCGAGTCGTTCCAGCGAATAAAAGAGCGGATGCCGTATCCGGGCCAGCCGGGGATCAAACTTAATAATTCGGGAATGGCGAAGATGACGACGGCGAGAGCTACGACGGAAACCAGGACAATGTTTTTTCGCTTCATGGTTGAGGGCCGGGGGATTGTACCGCAGAAGTAAGACTAACGGTGCTAATCACCCGGGAATGCCGGTGCCCACGATTTGAGTCGTTGCCGTTGCAAACCGGAGGCATGAGAAAATGGCACAACGCTTTTCTGGAGCGAGCCATCTTTTTTAATGGGAAACTTCGGAACGTGACTAGACGGAGTTTATTTCGTACGGCAGCGGTTTGCCTTCTTGGGACGAGCCTTGCGGGTTGTGGCGTGCGGTCTTCTGGGATGGTGTCATCGCGAAGGCCTGCGACGGCAATTCATGAAGGAGGACCGGCGGGCCACGGACCAGGTTCGAAAGGCGAAAGTAAGGCTGAAGTCCGAACCGACGAAAAAGAGAAGGTCGACGGCACGCCGACTATCGTGATTGGTTTTGTGGGTGGATTTGTTCGACACACGGATACGGTCCACAGTCCGGTGCAAGTGGCGGCGCGGCTTCGTGAGGAATATCCGTCCGGCGTATACGTTGAGGTGTTTGAGAACCGGCGGCGAGAAGAGGCGCATCGGAAGATATTGGAAATTCTCGGCAAGGCGCACAACGGCAAACTGTCCGACAGCGCGAAGCAGCAGGCGCGCGTGATCATCTACGGAATGAGCTGGGGAGGATCGGAGACGGTTGCGCTGGCACGCGAACTAAGGGACGACAAGATTCCAGTACTGCTGACGGTTCAAGTGGACAGCGTCGCGAAGGTGGGGCAAAACGACGACGTGATTCCTGCGAATGTGGCAGAAGCGGCAAATTTTTATCAGGTCGATGGGCTGTTGCACGGGCGGGAACAGATTCGGGCGGAAGCGGCTACGCACACGAAGATACTGGGAAATTTTCACTACGAATACAAGACAAAGTCGCCTAGCTGCGAGGAATATCCGTGGTACGGCCGGGTCTTCACGAAGTATCACACCAAGATCGAATGTGACCCGGAGGTCTGGAATCGCGTGGAGACGCTGATTCGAGGGAAGTTACCGCCGGTCGAAGACAAGACTGCCACCAAAGCTTCACAACCGTAGAAAGTCACCTGCTGGCGCGTGACGGCGAGAAGGTTGAGCGTTATTGCCCCGGACGGATTTCGCGGGCAGTAGATTCCGACGCTGACGCGTTTTGCGTCCTTGCGATAGCCACTCGGTTCTTTTCCAATGTGTTTCTGGCGGAGGCGTGCTGGAGATTTGCCCAGTCCTGTTTGAACTCGACCATCGTTTCGCGTCCGCGGGCCGGACTTTCGAGAATGTGGCCGGTACGGGCGAGCAGAAATTCGTAAGAGAGTGCAGGGTCGGAACTGCGGGCCAACACGTTGCTGGCGCTTAGGCCAATTCTGGCGGACTTGCCGTCGACCGTGATGTCCATCCAGGCCACACCGCTTTCATCCACGGACGGCGCGCCGGATTCATCGAGCTGCTTGAAAAAGTGATTTAGTTGTTTGCGATTCTTGCCTGAGCCATTTTCCGCAAGAAAAGAGTCGAGAGATTTGCGAAAGCGCTTCCATTCGGCGTCGGTGCCGGCGATTTCTTCCGACGCAGCCGGCACGGCTTCCGAAGAAGGTGTTTGCGCGGCGGCATGGTGCTCAAATTCTTTTTGTGCGTTGAAGCGGGCGGTCGTGAAATAGGAAACCGTTACGACTGGCACTGTGTAGTAAGAGATGAGCGCCATAGGTACGAGGAGCTTGCCCGAATGGAACAACTGTTCGGTGCCTGAGCGAACGGTGCGGCTGCGTTTTGTGATTCCGGGTATTTGCGCGAAATGCATCGCGCGAAAATTTGATTCGGGATGGTGAAGCCCGTAATGCGTGAAGGTGCGAGCGACGGCCTTTGGGCTGGTCATGCCGAAGTCGTTGAGATAGTCGGCGTGGGCGGAGTGAGGAAAATAAGTGTTGATGATGTGTTTGGTGAAGTCGGCACAGTTGCGGGTGACGCCGTTGAAATGGTTTTTGTTGACGGAATTATTGAATTCGGCGATGAGCTGCTGGTCCTGTTCGATGGTTGTGGCAACGGTGAAAATGTAGACACCGCGAATCATGGTGGCAGCGACCATTTCGCGCCATTCGGACTTTGAGCTGGTCCTGCAGGATTCGCTGGTGCAGTAGTTGGCCAGATAGTTTTGGCGGTAGCGCTCTTCCAAGAGATGTTTCAGTTTGTAGGACGCGAAGAGCGGCCGATTGCGAGGATCCTCAACGCCGTAAAGATAGATGTTAAGCGGAACGATGTTCCACTCGTAGGAATCGTCCTCGCCGATGTTGACGTAGTTGCTCATGATGGAGCCGAGCTCACCCGGCCGGCAGAGGCGCAGCTTGACCGGCGACTCCGGGCAGATGCCCGAGAAGTAGATAGCGCTATGGCCGGTGCTGCTGATGCGGTCGAAGTCTTCGTCGAGGGACTCGTTGAGGACCACGCCTACGTCGGCAGAGGCACGGGGGATTAAGAGATGGGAGAGCAGGAATGCGCATGGCAAGGCGAGGGCCAAGCCAAATCGACGAGAGCAGCTGATATGTGCAAAACGGCTCAGAAGCCGGTCGGACGTAGTTGTAGGCCAGAATCTCGGCATGAGAGTAAGAACCCGGGAGAGTGAGAAAAGTTGCCTTGTTATTTGCCAAGCCTATTTAAATCAATAGTTTAGAAGGATCGCTGGCCAAGCTGTTCCCCCTGAGCGAGGCAGGCACGCCGGCAACGCCACACTCGGTAGAGTGCAAGCAGGAAAGTAGCGAGGGCGGTCAGAAGAATCAGACTGCAAAGAACACGGACATTGCGCTGACCGACGTATTGCTCAAACAGGAGGGACAAAACCACGAAGGGAGAGTACGGAACAAAGAGCAGCAGGACTGCACCGAGGCTGGAAGCCTCGGCACGAGACGCATCAAGCGGAACGCGGCTTAGGGGTGACATCAAGTAAAGGGACAAAGGAAGCAGGAGTACGTAATAGTGCTGCCAAACGAGCGGGCTGGAGAGAAGCATGATGGCGCATCCGCATCCGCCCGCGGCGAAAGCAATGTGCAGGCGAAGAGAAGAATGAGCCGATGAAAGCAAGGACGGATTCGAGGCCGATGCTCGAGAAGAAACAAGCATCCAGACGAATATGGCGAAGAGAACCAGAGTAATCCCAAACGAAGGTCCGCGACTGGGGCCGAAGAGCAATGCTGGCAGGCTGACGTTGCCGCTTTCCACCGAGTAGTATGTGCCGCCGAGAGTTTGCGGCAAGCTGTGCAGGAAATGAAGCCAGATGGCCGGACTGCCAAAGTAGACGGACGAGACGAGGACCGATGCAGCGACGGCGGCAATACAGCCGGCGAACATGCGAAAAAGCCATTTGAAGTCGCGGTCGATGAGCGTAATCACCATAGCGATTGCGATAACCATCAAGGTGGTGGGTTTGAAAGCAGTGGCCGCGCCAATGGTGAGGCCGGCAAGGAACGGCTTCGCGCGCGCCATGAAAAAGACGAAAAAGGCAACCGCGAGAAGCTGGATCGAATTGACGTTGCCAGTACTGAGGTTGGAGGAGACCGGTTCGTAGTTCCAAAAGAGAAAGGACAAGAGCAGAAAGATCTCAGGTCTGGACAGGCGTAGAAGATTGCCGAGGAGCAGTGCGGCTGAGAAAAGGCAGAGCATGCTCATGAACAAAAACCGCTTCTGATCTACCAGGAAATCTCCGGACGAGGAGAGCCCGACCACGGCATACAGCACAGGAGAGCTGATTGCGTCGATTCTCGAGTCGTAGAGACGCAGCACCATGCTGGTGGCCTGGCGTTGGAGGTCGGAGGCGGCCGAGGTTGCGGCGCGGTTGGCCGCGAGGGAGCCCATTTCGCGCTGGCCTTCAACGGAATAGATGGGGATGTCCGGTTTTTGGGCGAGTGCCTGAGAAACGCTCCAGAAGGTGAAGAAGTCGATAGTGGGGTACCTGGCTGAGGAGAGCCAGGCGAACCACAGGGTGTGAACCAGCAGCAAGAATGCAAAGACGGTGGAAATATTGAAGAGAGTGTTTGCGAAACGCGCGGAAGGCGGTAGGTGTTCGGAGGAATTTTGTTGGTCCGACGCGAATGAATTAAGCATTGCCGATGCGGCCGATCGCGGGGAAAGCCAGACTAACGTAGTGCATGACGGCGCCAATCTTACCGCGCCGCGGGTTTCGCAGCCGTGACCGATTGTGGTTTAGTTGCGCAACGTTAACTGCAATGTGGACTGGCGGCCGAGTGATGGAAGGAGTCGAGCTGAAATTTCTTCTCGATTGGCCGCTTGACCGACCCAAATCTGGCGGCTAGGATTTAGCACAACCGAGCCACGCTCTTCGCAGCCCCGAGAGCGAGGCGCGCAAACCCAGCACATGAACGAAACGAACTCTCCGGTAGGGCAGACAGTCTCCCATTACAAAGTGCTTCGCAGGATTGGCAGCGGCGGTATGGGTGTGGTGTATGAGGCGGAGGATTCTAAGCTCGGCCGCAAAGTGGCGCTGAAGTTTTTGCCGGCGGAATTGGCGCAAGACACGCTGACGCTGGAACGCTTTCAGAGAGAAGCGCGGGCGGCTTCGGCGCTGAATCATCCGAACATCTGCACGATTCATTCGATCGAACAACACGAACGGCAACATTTTATTGTGATGGAGCTGCTGGAAGGGCAGACGCTGGGGCAGCGGATCGGGCGGCAAGCGTTCGAAATGGAGAAGCTGCTGCCGCTGGCGATTCAGATTGCCGATGCACTGGAGTCGGCGCATGCGAAGGGAATTGTTCACCGCGACATCAAGCCGGCCAATATTTTTCTGACGGAACGCGGGCAGGTGAAGATTCTGGATTTTGGTTTGGCGAAGGTGGATAAGGCAGCTGTCGTTTCGGAGAGCACGTCGCTTTCGCCGCTGGCGGACACGATGGGAGAAACGGGCGGGCTGACGTCGCCGGGCTCGGCTGTTGGAACGATTATGTACATGTCGCCGGAGCAAGCGCGCGGCGGCTTGGTGGATGCGCGGACCGACCTGTTTTCGCTGGGGACGGTGCTCTACCAGATGGCGACGGGCAGTTTGCCATTTCCTGGGGACACGTCGGCGGTGATCTTCGACGCGATTCTGAATCGTGAACCGATGCCGGTGGATACGGTGAACGGAGGCGTGCCGCGTGAATTCGGCCGAATTCTGGAAAAGATGCTGGAGAAGGATCGGAACTTGCGGTGCCAGTCGGCGACCGAGCTGAAGACGGATTTGATCCGACTGAAGCGGGATCTGGAGTCGGGACGGAAACGCGCGGCAGAAATGACGGATTCGAAGGCCGGCGCGAAACCTGCAGTGAAGTCGGTGGCGGTGCTGTACTTTGAGAACTTGAGCGGGGTGAAAGAGGACGAGTACTTACGCGACGGGATTACCGAAGACATCATCACGGAGCTTTCGAAAATTCGTGGATTGAATACTTTTTCGCGTCCGACGGTGCTGGCGTTTCGCGACAAAACGGTGACTCCCTTGCAAGTAGGGCAGCAATTGAACGCGGCGTTTGTGCTGACCGGTACGCTGCGCCGAGCGGGGAATCGGCTGCGGATTACAACGCAGCTGGTGGATACGCACACGGATTTTCCGTTGTGGAGCGAGCGGTACGACCGCGAGATGAAAGACGTTTTCGAAGTGCAGGACGAAATTGCGCGAAAAATTGCCGAAGCATTGCGCGTGACGTTGTCGCCGCAGGAGCTGGAGGCACTGGCGATTAAGCCGACAGAGAATCTGCAGGCGTACGATTTGTATTTGCGCGGGAAGCGATATGCGCGACGGCAGACGCGGCAGGACCTGGAGTTCGCGCTGCAGATGTTTGAGAGCGCGGTGGCGATGGATCCGAATTTTGCACTGGCGTACGCAGCATGCGCGAATGCCTGTGCGATGTTTTATTGCAACTACAGCCGCGATGTGTCGTGGGTGGAGCGTGCGCGCGACGCTTCTGGAAAGGCCGTGGCACTGCGGTGGGAATTGCCGGAGGTGCAGGTCAGTCAGGCTTGGGTGTTGTACGCGACGGAACTGCACGACGAGGCGGTGCGCATGGTGCGAAAAGCGATCGAACGAAAGAAGGATTGCGAAGGCGCGTATTACCTTTTGTGCCGGGCGCTGTTTTCGGCGGGACGCTATCAGGAAGTCGTGGACGTGATGGAAGCGGGGCTGGAGGCGAGCGGCGAGGACTACAACATTTATGTGCCGCTGGCGAACTCGCTTGGAGCGATGGGAAAGAAGGAAGCGTACATGAACTTGCTGCAGCGGCGAGTGACCGCGTTGGAAAATCATTTGAAGCATGTTCCGGAAGACGCGCGAGCGCGCATTTTGTTGGGAACAGACTACGCAGAATTGGGTAGAGAAGAGGACGCGCTAAAAGAGTTGAACCTTGCGGTGACGTTGCGTGCGGGTGAAGCCTCGATTTTGTACAACGCGGCCTGTTTGTACGCCACCTTGAAGAGAAAGCAGGAAGCGATGGACTGCTTGAAGAAAGCGTGGGAAGCCGGCTTTCGCGATTCGAGCCACGCGCGGCGCGATCCGGACCTGGCCTTGCTGCATGACGATCCGGAATTCGATCGCATGTACCCAGAAAAACACCCGAGCGGGACGCAGGCGCGAGTGAACTAAGTATGGAGCGGGGGCGATTCCGCGAGGCGCGCGAGTTTTTGGCTAAGCACTTGCCGCAGACGTTGCTGGTCTTAGCGCCTTCCTTGCAGAAAAATCCAGAACAAAAAGTGTATTTGAAGCTGGAAAACGAACTGCCGACGAGTTCGTTCAAGGTGCGCGGAGCGCTGTATGCGCTGTACACAAATATGCAGCAGCGGGAGATTACGGAGGTGGTTGCGTCGAGTACTGGAAATCACGGCGCCGCGGTGGCGTATGCGGCGAAGCTGCTGGGTGTGAAGGCGAGGATCTTCCTGCCGGAGAACAGCAATCCGGTGAAGAAGGCGAATATCGAGCGGCTGGGTGCCGAGATTGTGGAGAAAGGCGCAATTGATCTGGCTGGAGCATTCGACGCGGCTTCGGAATACGCGAAGAAGAGCGGAGCTTTTTTCTTGAATGATGCCGATGATCCAGATTTGCCGGCCGGGCCAGGGACTATTGCACTGGAAATTTTGGAGCAAGCTCCGGAGGTGGAAACGATCTATGTGCCCATGGGAGATACAGCGCTGATTCGGGGAGTCGCGGAGGCGGCGAAGCAGATATCTGCCAACGTGAAGATCGTCGGCGTTCAGACTGAACGGGCGCCGTCTTACGCTCTGTCGTGGAAAGCAGGGCGTGCTGTTGCAACCGATACGTGCGACACGATCGCTGATGGATTGGCGACGCGGACTCCGCTGGCAGCGAACGTCGAGGCAATTCGCCGATTGGTCGATGAAGTGGTGCTGGTGAGCGAACACGAGATGATTTTCGCGATCCGGCGTTTGGCGTTGGATGAGGAAGTAGTTGCGGAACCTGCGGGTGCTGCAGCGACGGCAGCATTTTTAAAAGCGAGCAGTGCTCAGAGCGGTGGGAGCGTGGCGCTGATAGTGACGGGTGCGAATGTGAGCCGCGAGGTCATGCAAGCCGCGGTTGCTCCCTGACCGTTCTTCAAGGCGCATAAGACCGTTAGTCGGCCGGTGATTGCAGCGTAGAAATCGTGGAGCGCACCGCAGCTTCCAGCAGTGCGGCGCGCGGGAAGCGGTTGTGGTCGGCTGCGGAACGAATCGTCGAGTCGTCGGAGCCCCAGTAGTTCAGAGCAACCGCCAGATGATCGGCGCGCAAGGTGCCTAGATAGTTTCCGCCGGGCACGAGGGCGTCGAAGAGCAAGAGCTGGCTGTCGGTTCGTGGGTCGTAAGCGGTGAGCACTTTCCAAGTTTGAAGCAGCATGCGAGAGGTCGTGGTCTCATCGGAGACGGCGGCCAACGAAAATGAAGGTACCAGCGGTTCGGGGTGAGTCGATAGGAACTGCTGACGAACGTCTTGCCGGAGGCTCTTGAAGGCTTCGGCGACGTCACCCTCACAGGTGCCGAGCTTCAGGGCGGAGGTATACCGCTGGACGATGGCGGGCATGGTTTCCGCGATCGGAGAGCCACCGATGGCCCCAGCGACACTGATGAAGGCGGCGACGGAGTTGCGAGCCTGGGAATCATTGGCGAGCGCTTCTTGAATGTCAGGCGAGCCCTTGCTGTAACCGACCAGGATGTACTTGCGAGCGTCACCTTGAAATTTGTCCTTGAGGTAATTGGCGATGCGAGCGCCGTTCGCGTTCGAAGATTCGTTCGGCATCTGCAGGAACTCAACGGTCATGCCGTGTTTTTCGCGAAGGTGCGTCTGCGCCTCGGCGAAGGCCTGGGTATTGGCCTGGCAGGAACTGAGAATCCCCGGGATCACGAGGACTCGATAGTTCGCGGAAATCGGATCCAAATTAGCTGGCTCGGTGGGCGACGATTGCTCCGACTTCAGATAAGAACCACAGGAATCCCACTCGCCACCATCGGGATTTTCGCCATGCAACACGGAACAAAACATCCGAGTAAAGGATGCAGAGAGATCCTTGCCGGAATCGGCGAGCCTGAGCACTAGCACCTGTCCGTTCGAATGGAAGGAGCCGCCTGTAGCGGTTTTCGCTTCCTTCATGGGATTTTCCGGGAGGAAGTGGGAAATTTCGAGGACGAGGCCCGTGCTGGCGAGAGTTTTCTGGACGTAGTCGCGCTCGATGTCGATATCCGGATCGATTTTGTGGGTGATGCCGTTGTTGCGCTGGTCGCGTTCGAATCCGATGTCGTGGGTAGCGGCCCCGACCCAAAGCAATGTGCCATTCACGGTGAAAGGCGCTTTCCAGATGCGGAGGTGGTTGCGGGAAGCGACGACGCTGATGGGTTCAGCGTGGGCCCATCCGTAGTCTTGTGGGCGGCCAAAGAGATAGAGTGGGCTCATCGGCATCGTGAGATAAGACTCTTTGGAAAGGCTGCCGATGATGCCGTGAAGCAGGGTGCCTTTCACGTCGGAATCCACCTTGACCCAGCCCGCGTTGGTGAAGACTTTCTGCACGGCGGCCTCGGAGCCGAGGATGAGGAAGTTGACCATATCACCGGCATTTCCGTCCTTGTCGGCGATTCGGCGGGGAATTTTGCTGAAGAGGCGGTTGTCAATGCCGGGCATGGTGTCGACGATTTTGGAAATGGTGCGAACGGTGCCGCTGGCTGCCGCATCAGCCGTGTAGACTTCCACGTGAACCGAGTATGAGCCATCGGCAGTGTCGGATTTCGCTTGGTTGATGCCGAGAGCAAGCCTGCCGGTTACAGGCGAGACGACATCCTTGGAAGCGCCGATGAGGATGGCCTGAGAGGTGTCGGCGTCGCCAATACGGGCGATGAGAGCGCCACGGCCAGCGTCGTTGAAGGGGAGGACGCGAAGAAGGTCCTTGAATCCGCGCGATAGCCCTTCCGGGCCGTTGTCATTTTTTGCATCGGCGTAGCGGAACGTGCCCTTAGCCGTGATGACGACACGTTCGCCCGGTTGTAGGTCAATTCCAGTGTCGGTCCAGAGGGAATCGCCTTTAAGAGCAAAATCCTGTGAAACGCGCTTCTTGCCCGTGGGCTTTGCTGCTGCCGAGGCCGATTGATCAGCGGCAGAAGAATTGGTGAGCTGTTGGGGTGGGGGAGCGTCGCCGACCAATTGCGCATTCGCCGGACTGGAAAAAAACAAGAGTCCAGGAAATACAAGCACGGGTAGGAAGCGTCGCAGAGAGGGCTTTCTCACGATATGCACCATCAGGCCAGAGTTGCGCCAAGCATCCACAATTTAGGCAGATGCATCGAGTAATGGCAAGAGTTGCCGGTGTTCGAGGGCAGTCGATTTCTTGACTCACTAGAAGCGCGCTTGTAGATTGAAACGACAGCAAAAAAGATCAGCAACGAGCGAAAGGGCCCGCAGAACGGGTCTGCCAAGGGGCAGAATGAGCCGGTTCGAAATGAAAACTACATCGTGGATATTGGCTTGCGTCATGAGTCTGAGCACGCTGTTGCCGAGTCTTTCGCGAGCGCAGGAACCTTTGCCCCAGCAGCCTCGGCCACGATGGCAAACCGCGCCGGCGACAACGGTCACGGTAGACGGCAGCGAGGCGATGTTCACCGTGATGTGCGCGCTGCTGGCTTCTGGATTCCAAGCAGATGTAAATGCTACCAACTGGTCCCCGATGAGAGCGCAGCTGCGCGACCGGCTGCAGCACCAGGAGGGTCCCGCGGTAGAAGTTTTGCGCAATTTCTACAAGCAGCACGAACTGGCTGACGCGGGAGCGATGCTGTCGCGGTACATCTGGTTTGGACTGGTCAGCGGACCGGCACCAAAATTCGAGGCGACGCTGCGGCGCGATGAGCTGCCGCCGGAAGTGATTGCGCTCGAAGGCTTCCAGGAAATTCTATCGAATTATTACAAAGAGCAAAAAATCGGCGAATTGTGGCGTCAGGTTCAGTCTGTGCACGCGCGCGAGATTGAGCAGATGCACGAGTCGTTATCGCAAGTGGTATTTGTGGCGACGGGGTACTTGCGCGAAATTCTGGATCCGACGAACCCCAGGACATTTACGGTGATTGTCGAACCGCTGGTTGGCCGGATTACGAATGTAAGGAACTTTGGGGATCATTACGCGCTCGTGGTGAGCGGTGCCGAGCAATTGCAAATCGATACCGTACGGCATGCGTTTTTGCACTACTTGTTGGATCCCCTGCCGCTGCAGTATTCCCATGTGATCGCGGTGAAACGACCGCTGTTTGAGGTCGCCGCTGCCGCGCCCCGCCTGGACCCTGCGCTAAAGGATGATTTTCCATCGTACTTCGCTGAGTGCACGGTGCGGGCCGTGGAGTTGAAGCTGAAGAGAATGTCACCCGGCGAGCGCGAAGCGGCCCTGGGCGTGAACGACGCGGACGGTTATGTGTTGGTGCGGCCATTGTTCACGGCTTTGGCCAAGTTTGAGGGCTCTGAGCCGGCGATGAAGTTGTACTTTCCCGACCTTGTGCGGTCTATAGACGTGGCCGCGGAACAAAAGCGGGTGGCAACGGTTAAATTTGCCGTGGGCGGACCAAGACAGGAGAACGGCGAATCCGAAGCTGTGGCGCGACACAAGGTGGCTGCACCGGCGACCGTGCCGAACGACGCGGAAGCGATCGCAGCGTTGACTGAGGGCGAACGCCGAATTGCGGAAAAAAATCCGCGCGCGGCCGAGGCTTCGTTTCAAAAAGTATTAATGAAATATCCGGACCAGCCGCGAGCATGGTACGGGCTGGGTGTTGTGGCGATGATGGAGCAGGATGGGCCGCGCGCTAAACAAGTTTTTGGCAGGCTGACCAGCGGAGAACACGCAGCTACTCAGGACCCGCTAGTGCTGGCATGGTCGCACGTTCATCTCGGGACGTTGTATGACATTGAGGGTCAGCCGGATCGCGCGAAAGCAGAATTTGAAGCGGCGCTGGCCGTACAAGGCGCACCCCAAAATGCGAAACAAGCGGCCGCCAAGAAACTGGGTACGTTGAGCACTGAGAAAAAGGCAGAGCGGCCGTAAGCAATATGCTGTACGGTCCGCCCCGCAGCGCAAGGATGTATGATGTAGATCACACCAGCCCGCAGACCATTCCCATAAGGAGAAGTAGAATGAGCTGTAAGAAACATTGGATCGTCGCGGCATTTCTGGCAACGGGGCTGACTAGCGGACTGACGAGTGCGCAGAGCAGCCAACCGGGGCAGCAGGATAAGCCCGCGCAAAGCCAGCCGGGGCAGCAACCGGCCGATCCTGCAAAATCGGGGAGTTCGCTAGCGATGCCAGGGGCGCCGGCAAACGCCGAAGAGCAGGCCGCGGTCAAGGCATTTCAGGAGATGCCGAACACGGATTTGCCGAAAAAAATCGAGGCAGGCGAGGGGTTTCTGAAAAAGTATCCCGAAAGCCAGTACCGGCCAATCGTGTATTCCGCGTTGACGCTGGCATACATTCAGTCTGGCAACACGGAAAAAGCGTTTGAGATCGGGGACAAAGAAGTCGCGCTGAAGCCTGACGACGTTCAGACATTGGCCGTTCTGGGCCAGACGATTCCGAGGGCTATCAGCGCAAGCACTCCGGAACCGGCTAAGCTCCTGGCTAAGGCGGAGACCTATTCCAAGCGCGCGATTGAAGTGACTCCGACTCTTCCGAAGCCGGAAGGTATGGCAGACCCGCATTTTGTGGCGGCGAAAAACTCGACACTGGCAATGGCGCACAGCGGTCTCGGATTGGTATACGTCCGGCAAGGAAAGTTCCAAGAAGCGATTCCGGAACTGGAACAGTCGGTGAAGATTGATCCGAATCCGACACCGGATCCGGTCAACTTGTATCTACTTGGTTTAGCCAATCAGAAGGCTTCTCATTATGACGATGCGGCTGTCGCATTCAACAAATGCGCCGAGCTGAACAGCAAGTTGCAGGCTACATGCCGCAGCGGCGCCGACGAATCGAAGAAACAGGCCTCGACACAACTAAGCGCGCCGAAATAACATTGCTGCCGGCATATTGCGGCCGCAATCATGACGCGCCTGGACGACGAAGAATTTCAGCAAAGACTGGACTATCGGTTTCGCAGCCCTCACTTGCTTGTGACTGCGTTGACGCATAGTTCCGCTATTCCCGAACTCCGCGCGGCCGCCGAAGCAATGGGCAGCGATTCGTCGCAAGTTCAGGATAACGAGCGGCTGGAGTTCCTGGGCGACGCGGTACTCGATCTACTGGCTAGCGAATACTTACTGGAAAGCTTTCCTACGTGGAGCGAAGGCCAGCTGTCTCGAAGCCGCGCGTACCTGGTGAACGCGCAGGCTCTGGAGATTGCCGCGCGGAAACTGGGAATCGGAGAGTTCCTGCGCCTGGGCCGTGGCGAAGAGAAAACGGGTGGACGCGAAAAAGCGGCAATCATCGCGGATGCGCTGGAAGCGGTGGTCGCGGCGATATATCTCGATTCCGGTTTGGAAGCAGCGCGACGAATACTCCGGCGCGTGCTGTTTGAATCGGCGATGGAGCTCGGCGGCGTGCGCATCGCAGACTCGGACCGAAAATCGGCATTACAGGAATTCTTGCAAGGTAAAGGCCGTCCTCCGGCGGAATACCGTCTAACGGGAGAAACTGGCCCGGATCATCAGAAGATGTTTTATGTCGAGGTGTGGTCGCTCGGAGAATTCCTGGCGAGCGGCCAAGGCAACACGAAAAAAGAGGCGGAACAAAAAGCAGCGCGCATGGCTCTGGAGCGTTTGCAGCAGCAGACGGATGTAGCTGCCAAAGCAGAATGAGTGACACCAGCACAATCGTGGAAACAATACCCAGCGAGCCGGCTGCGAAGGTAGGGCAGGGCGGGAATCGCGAGGGGACGACGCTTTCCGAATATATGGAGTCACTTCTTGTCACGGTGATTCTGGCGCTGTTCGGCACCAGTTTTGTCGTACAGGCTTTCAAAATTCCATCGTCGTCCATGGAGCGGACGCTATTGATCGGTGATCATCTGCTGGTGAACAAGTTCATCTTTGGCGGCACCGGGGCTTGGTATGAAAAGCTGCTGCCGTATCGTCCGTTGCAGCGAGGCGACATTATTGTTTTCAAGTATCCATACGCCGATCACCAGCATTTCGTGAAGCGTGTGATCGGTTTGCCGGGCGACCGTTTGAAGCTGGTAGATCAGAGCGTATATATCAACGGAAAACTCCTAAACGAGCCGTATGTGGTACACGACGCTGCCGCCGGTTATGACCCGCTGAACTATTCGTTCCCGCCGGTAGGAAACCCGTTGTATAGCTCACCGGTCGAGCCAGAATGGGCCCGGGATCTCAAAAAGCACATCAAGAACGATGAATTGATCGTGCCGCCAGGAAAATACTTTGCAATGGGAGACAATCGCGATCACAGCCTCGACAGTAGATACTGGGGATTCGTAGATCGCAGCGCCATCATGGGGCGCCCCTTTCTCATCTACTGGTCGGTTGAAGCGACTTCGGCCGACTACGGGGAGTCCACGTTCGCCCAGCGGCTACGCGCGGTATTGCAAACAGTGGCGCATTTGCCTGCGCGAACACGCTGGGCGCGGATGCTGCGTACCGTGCACTAGGACCGTTTGGTGCTCCCAACGTCAGGTGCGCTACCAATTCGCCTTGGAGTTTGCGAAAATTTTCCGCATCGAACGGCCGCAGCCGTTCCTGACCGATCTCAGTGAATAGAATACGAAAATGGTGGAAGCCGGTTCTCGCTGTCATTCTGACGGCGATTGCGTTACAGTTCGGCGTTTCTTTGGCGGTTAAGACGGCCCGCGTGCGTTTGTTCGTAACGCGGCAATTGGAAAAATCGTTTGGCCGGCCGGTGGAAATTCGTCAGCTCAGCGCCAGCTTCTTTCCTACACCTCAGCTTGATGCTTATGGTATTTCCGTCGGTGAAGACACCTCGTTTGGTAACGAATACTTTCTCCGCGCAGACAGGCTCTCGGCCGGGCTGCGATGGCGCGGATTGCTGCTTGGCAGATTCGATCTCGGAACGCTTCGACTTGATCGCCCCAGCCTGATTCTCGTGCGTAACGACGAGGGACAGTGGAACCTTGAGCGATGGTTGCCGGCCGCGGGCGCCGGTTCGAGGATGGAGGGATCTGGTCTTCGAACGCCGGTGCCGCCTACTCATCATCTGCAAAAAATAGAGATTAGCGATGGCCGCGTAAATTTCAAGGTCGGCGAGGACAAGCTGGCGTTCGCTTTCCAACAAGTGGACGGTACCGTTGAACAGACCGCAGCTGGTCGCTGGCGGCTCGATCTGGAAGCGGAGCCCTGGCGTAGCGGTACGCCTCTGCAATTGGCGGGTACTGTGCGCGTCAGTGGAGAAGTTGCCGGGACGTCTGTACGGTTGCGGCCAGCACATCTAAGAATTCGTTGCACAAAGTCATCTCTCGCCGATGTGTTCCGCCTGATCGGCGGCAGCGACTTCGGTGTGCGCGGCACGTTCGCCGGGGAAGCTTTCCTTGACAGCGACGAAAGCTCGGTACCGGAAACCAAAGACGCAGCGCTCGGTGATTGGGCATTCGCGGTTCAAGCGAGAGCAACGGAGATTCATCGTTGGGATCTTGCGGAACGTAACGATAATCCGCGTGTCGGGTTGCGCATGAAAGGGCGCTGGAATCCTGCAATGGGAAGTACTGAAGTTGGCGAGGTGGCGATTGAGACCCCGCGCTCAAACCTGCGAGGAACAGCGTCGCTGAAGAGCGCGGCAGGAGCGACGTTCGAACTGCGCCTAGATTCAGCGGGTTTGCAAGGAGCGGATTTTCTGGATTGGTACAGGGCCTTTCAACCGGATGTTGCGGAAGGGATTTCGGCTTCTCAGTATTTCACCGGTATGGCGGCGTTTAGCGGATGGCCTCTGCGCCTCGATGAAGCCGCTTTTTCAAGTCCGGGAGGCCGCTGGACCCTGCCGGGATTTTCGTCCCCTCTCAGTGTCCGCTCTATTCAAGGTGGCACCCAGCGAGGAAAACTCCTGATTGAGCCATTCACCGTCATCGTACCCGCTGGCAAGTCTGCCGTCGTGGATGGCGGAACTATCCTCGCGTCAGCCAAGGATGTCGGACCTAGCTCGAGTTCCGGAAGCATCACCCTTTCGCTACAGCATGATTTGGAGCAGCACGCCGGCAGCGTGCGACTCGAGGGTCAAATACCTCAAGCAGAAACGGTTTTGAACGCAACTGCTGCGTTCGGCCACGAGCTACGACGTGGCTGGGACCTTAGGGGAAAGGCAACGGGTGACTTGCGTTGGCAGTGGGGCAAAGCGATTCGGTCAGGCTGGGCCGGCCATGCGGATTTGACGCGTGCCTCGCTGCAAGTGGCCGGGCTCAATCAGCCGATTCAGTTGGAAGCTGTGCGCGGAGAATGGCGAGCACAGGGGCGAAAGTTTACGGTGGGGAAAGTCGGCGCGTTTGGGGCGACTTGGACAGGAACCGTGGAGCAGGTGGGAACGGCCGCGAGCGGTGGTGACGAGGACGAAGTCCCTGCGTGGACTTTTCAGCTTCAGGCAGATCAGTTGGATGCAGCGGAACTTGATCGCTGGATCGGTCCACGCGCGAGGCCGAGCTGGCTACGCCGCCTTCTACCCTCAGCACTAGGTGGCAATTCACAACCTGCTCCTTCCGGAGCCGTGTTGAAGCGGATTCGCGCGGGAGGCGATCTGAAGGTAGACCAGATCGCCGTTGAGGAAATTACACTGAAAGGTTTTCGAGCTCGGGCGACGTTGAACGACCTGAAACTGCAACTGGAAGGCGCACAGGCGCAGTGGTCGGGCGGCATCGCGCAAGGGCGGTTGGCAGCGACTCTATCCGCTACTCCGGTTTACGACGTCTCCGCCGCATTCGAGCATGTTTCGCTCGCACAGACCCCGTGGCTCGCACATCTCGCGGATCATTTGACGGGGTCGGCAAGCGGCCACGTCGATTTGCGAGCGGTTGGAATCGGGCGCGAGACATTGCTCAAGAGCCTGAACGGGAAAGGCGAGCTGCGTCTCACTAAGGTTGAGTTGCGGGGTTGGGACATTCCTGGAACGATGGCAGACGGTGAGTGGAAGGTCGGGACGTCGAGGTGGCCATCTGGTGCAGGAACCTTTCACATCAGCGACGGCGGATTTGAATTGAACGCACTCCGTTTGGCTTCTCCTTCCGAAGAATTCTTCCTGAAGGGAAGCGTCAGTTTTTCACAAGATACCGACTTGACCGCAGAAAGCCACGCCATTGGTCACGCAGTTCGCTCCGAGAATGCAATCCGGTTCCTGACGATATCAGGGCCACTGACCGAACCAAAAGTTTCCCTCGAAAAAACGACCGCTCAACAACCGGGGGATTGAAGGAGCACGATGAGAATCCGTGTCCGCACTCGATTTCTGTTTGTAGATGCCCTGCTTTGCGGCTTGGCCTTGCTTTTCGGCGGGATTTCCACGCGCGCCCAGGAATCCTTCACGCTTGAGCAGGTTTTGAGTGCGCCCTTTCCGAGCAGCCTGACGGCGGCGAAGTTTGTGCCGCGCATTGCGTGGGTGTTGGACGAACAAGGCAAACGCAATATTTACGTGGCGGAAGCCCCGGAATTCAAGGCACGCCGTCTAACTTCGTACCTCGAAGGAGACGGGCAAGAATTGTCCGGCCTACAATTTTCGGCTGACGCGAACAACATTCTCTATACGCGAGGAGAAGGCAAGAACAAGTCAGGTCAATCTCCGAATCCGACCAGCAACCCGGCAGGTGTCGAGCAAGCCGTGTACCGGATCGCGTGGGCAGGAGCAGAACCGAAAAAAATTGACGTTGGGCAATCGCCTCGAGTGTCAAGCAGGGGCGTCTGCGCCTACGTCAAGGATGGCGCGCTGTGGCTGACGCAGCTAGGCGTGGACGAGAAGCCGGTGCAGCTCGTGATCCGGGGAACGAACGGAGAACAACAGTGGTCACCGGACGGCAGCAAGCTCGCGTTCGCATCAGAACGTGGCGACCATGGTTTTATTGGCATCTACGACGTGGCGTCAAAGAGCGTTCGATTCATATCCCCAACCGTGGATAGCGACTCGACTCCGGAATGGTCTGAGGACGGAAAACACCTGGCTTTCATCCGTCGTCCCGCGAAGCCGCGCGACACGCCCGACGGTTACTTTATCGAGCCGGACCGGCCACACCCGTGGGCGATCTGGGTGGCCGACACTCAAACTTGGGACGCCAAAGAAGTTTGGCACAGCGGAAAGGAACTTCGGGATTCTTTCCCTTATATGGCCCAGGACACCGGCGGCGGAGTGATTCATTGGGCCGCCGACAACCGGATCGTGTTCGCGAGCGAGCAGGACGGCTGGCAGCATCTCTATTCCATCTCGGCGAGTGGCGGAACTCCGAAGCTGCTCACTTCCGGCCAATGCGAAGTCGAACAGTGGTCATTCACCCGCGACGGCAAGACGGTTCTGTTTAACTCCAATTGCAACGACATCGATCGCCGCCATTTGTGGAGCGTGGATGCATCCGGTGGGGCGCCCGTCCAATTGAGCAGCGGACAGGGAATTGAGTGGAGTCCAATAATTTTGGCCGATTCGGGTTATCTTGCGTTCCTTTCTTCCGACGCCACCCGCACGGCCCGTCCTTTCTTCAAGCGTTTAGCGGAATCCCAAGCCGCATCGAAACCGCTAGCGCCTGAAACGTGGCCTCCGCAATTTCCCGCGGAAAAGCTGGTCACGCCCCAGCAGGTCGATTTCAAGTCGCCCGACGGACTCGACATTCACGGCCAGCTATTCCTCCCGAAGAACCTGAAGGCCGGCGAGAAGCGTCCGGGCCTGCTCTTTTTTCACGGTGGTTCGATGCGCCAAATGCTGCTCGGCTGGCATTACATGTACTACTACTCGAATGCGTACGGCATGAACCAGTATTTGGCGAGCCGTGGGTACGTGGTTTTGTCCATTAATTATCGCAGCGGAATCGGCTACGGCAGAGCGTTTCGAGAAGCTCCCGGCAGAGCCGGCCGCGGCGCCAGCGAATATCAAGACGTCATTGCGGCAGGGAAGTATCTGCAGTCGCGGCCCGATGTCGACCCGTCGCGCGTTGGTTTGTGGGGCGGCAGCTACGGCGGCTACCTGACAGCTCTCGGCTTGGCGCGCAACTCGGATATTTTTGCAGCCGGTGTCGATTTTCACGGAGTGCATGACTGGCCTACTGATAATTGGGACGGCAAAAACATTTCGCCCGAACTGACCAAGCTGGCCCACGACTCTTCACCGGTTGCGTCTGTGGACAAATGGAAATCGCCTGTGCTGTTCATACACGGAGACGACGACCGCAACGTGTACTTCACGCAAACTGTGGATCTCGTGGCTCGCTTGCGGGAACGTGGCGTTCATATTGAACAATTGATCTTCCCGGACGAGATCCACGACTTCCTGTTGCACGATTCGTGGCTCAAGGCTTATGCCGCTTCTGCTGATTTCTTCGATCGCACACTCGCGAAAAAAGCCGGTCGGTGATTCCTGGTTCGATGAAAACCACTAACCCAGTCACATTGTCTTGCTCGCCGCTGTTTGATGGCGCGCTCTTTTGTCGCTCGTCGCCGTTCAGGATCTCGACGACCGTCGAGCGCTTGCAATGACCAAGTTCTGCTCACTGCGTCGCGTGACAATTGTTTCGTCGCTTCTCTTGCCGTTTTGCGCTCAAGGTCAGCGCCTGCCAACGACTACCGCTTTGCGCAACGGTGACACCCTCGTCTATCAATTGGAGATCAGCGGTTCGCGTTCCACCAAAGTGGAAAGCCAGGTGACGACGCCACAATCGCCACCGGCCGAGGACCTGACTGCGCATTGCTTACTCCAGGTGAGCGTAGTCGAGACAGGTGCGAGTGGATTTCGACTGAAAACTTACTTGTCCGATCGCAATGTGCCGCTGCGTTCGGCTCAATCGTCGAATTCCCAAATGGCATCGCCCGATAAGCTGGTTGAGGTTTTCGTTGCGCTCGACGGCACAGCTTCTCAGATCAAAGGAATCGCCGATCTCACGGCCGCTCAGCAGACCGCCTGGAATGCTTGGCTCAGTCGCTTCACTTCGCCCTTGACGTTCCCGAAGGGAGTCCGGCGAGGCCAGCGATGGAAGGTATCGGCGAACGAGACTTCTCCGTCGCCAATCGCGGAACTTTCCTGGGCACGAAGATACGAATACGTGCAGCAAGAGAGCTGTGGACTAGCGAGCGAAGGCGCAGGTAAGGGCAAGGTTGGCCAATCGGCCGGAGCCGCGGATTCATGCGCGGTTATCTTTGTGCACGCGCAGCTTCGGCAGAAATCGTCCCCGAAAAATGCGACGCCAGAGGATTACAAGCGTCGTGGCCTTGTGACGAGCGGCACAGCTACGGGCACGAACGAAACGATTCTTTACGTTTCGACAAAGACCGGATTGCTGGTTCGGTCTCGTGAAGACGTGCAGCAATCCATGGATGTGACCGTTTCCCTCGCCGACGATTCGAACAAGGTTCGTTACCTGATCAACGCCAAGAGCCGCCAGCAGGTCCAGTTGCTGCCTGATGCTCCGCAAGATGTTCGTTGATTTACTTCGCTAGTCCACGGCATGAATCAGCGCCCCCTCAGCGCACCTGCCTTGCTTCGCGAGTTATAATGAAAGTTTGCTTTCCTCTTCCTGAAGCTACAGGAGCGTCCTGCTATGGAATTCAAGCTGAAAAGCGCCTATCAGCCGCGCGGGGACCAGCCCGCCGCGGTCGACCAACTCCTCCGCGGCGTGGAAGCTGGCGACAAGCATCAGGTTCTCCTCGGCGTAACCGGATCCGGCAAAACCTTCACCATGGCCAAGGTAATTGCAGCGTCGAACCGTCCCGCGTTGGTCCTCGCGCATAACAAGACCCTTGCCGCGCAGCTCTACCACGAATTCAAAAGCTTCTTCCCTGAGAACGCTGTCGAATATTTCGTCAGCTATTACGACTTTTACCAGCCCGAGGCGTACGTTCCAGCCGCCGACGTCTACATCGAAAAAGAAGCTACGATCAACGACGAGCTCGACAAACTGCGCATGAGCGCGACGCGCTCGCTCTTCGAGCGCCGTGACGTTGTGATCGTCGCATCTGTCAGCTGCATCTATGGCATCGGCTCGCCCGAAGCCTACTACGGGATGCTGGTCATGCTCGAAAAAGGCCTGCAGACCAGCCGCGAAGCTCTGTTGCGACGCTTTGTGGATGTTCAGTACGAACGCAGCGAAGATTTACGCCGCGGCACGTTTCGAGTTCGCGGCGACATTATCGAAATCTATCCGACCTATGAGGACAACGCCTATCGCGCAGAGATGTGGGGCGATCAGGTTGACAAGCTGCGCCAAATCGACCCGCTTACTGGCGAAGTCCGGCCGGGCCAACAAGACTTGACGCGGGTTCCAATCTATCCTCGAACGCACTACGTCATGCCTCAGGATCAGCGCGAACGAGCGATTGTCACCATTCAGGAAGAGCTGGAGTGGTGGAAAAAGGAGCTGGAAAAACAGGGCAAGTTTGTCGAAGCGCAGCGTGTCACACAGCGAACGCTATTCGACGTGGAAATGATGCGAACGATCGGCTACTGCCACGGAATTGAGAACTACTCCCGCCATCTCAGCGGGCGCTTGCCGGGCGAAGCGCCGCCCACGCTGCTCGATTACGTTCCGCAGGACTATTTGCTGTTCATCGACGAATCGCACCAGACCGTGCCTCAGGTGCGCGGTATGTATCACGGCGACCGTGCGCGAAAACAAACACTCGTCGATTATGGTTTCCGCATGCCTTCGGCGCTCGATAATCGCCCGCTCAATTTCGAAGAGTTTGAGAACCGTACGAACCAGATTGTCTACGTTTCGGCGACGCCTGGGCCGTATGAGCTGACGAAATCCGGCGGAATCTTTGTTGAACAGGTGATTCGCCCCACGGGCTTAGTGGACCCCGAAGTCGAAATTCGTCCTGTGAAGGGCCAGGTCGATGACCTGCTCGAAGAAATTCGCATTCGTGCGGACAAGAATGAGCGCGTCTTGGTCACGACGCTGACCAAACGGATGGCCGAGGATCTGAGTGAATACTTCACCGAGATTGGAGTTCGCTGCCGCTATCTGCACTCCGAAGTTGAAACACTGGATCGCATCAAGATTCTCCGAGACTTACGGCGGGGAGAATTTGACGTCCTCATCGGCATCAACCTTTTGCGCGAGGGTCTCGATCTTCCCGAAGTGTCACTGGTCGCGATCCTCGACGCAGACAAGGAAGGCTATCTGCGAAGCGCCACCTCGTTGATTCAGACAATCGGCCGTTGCGCGCGCCATGTCGAAGGCCGCGCCATACTCTATGCGGATACTCGGACACGCTCCATGAACGAAGCCATCGCCGAGACGAACCGCCGGCGCGAAAAGCAGATGGTTTACAACACGGAAAACAACATCACGCCGCAGTCCATCGTGAAGGGCGTGGATATGGAACTCGCGCATATCGTCGAGGCGGACTACGTCACGATTCCGCTGGACGCTGGCGAACTCGACGCGGCGGTCGCTGGAGCAAAATCCGAAGAGCAAGTGGCGCAACTTCTGCAAAAGCTTGAAGCACAAATGCGCGAAGCGGCAAAGAAGTTCGAATTTGAAAAGGCGGCGCAGCTGCGCGATCGCATTCGTTCGATCAAAAATCAGGATCTGTCTGGGAACTTCGGGCGCGAAACGGCCGAGCAGGGACAACCGGGTTAGCGTACGTTCCTGCGGTCATACCAACCCACGGCGCAACTCTTCTAGCGGATAAAACGTGTTGCGCCAAACAACGCCGCCCTGCCGCAACGTTACGACCGTCGAACGCAGCAGCATATAGCCGAAAATCACTGCCCCTAGCGGTTGCGTCAAAGCGTATAAGCTTGCCGCCTTCATGACTCGGGCCGTTCCGGCATGGGCAGCGAGCGCGATGGTCACGCTTGCGGCGGCCAGCAGCTGTGTCCATCCGGACAAGAATGGCAACACTACAAACGGCAGCACGTTGGTACAGAAGATTCCCGCGAGCTGGAAAGCAACCGTTCCCGTGCTGTATCCGGCCACTGCGAAGAAATTCTTTGTCACTCCCTGCACGATGTTTTGTATTCCCGAGTGCCATCGCACGCTTACATAATCGCCAGCCAGCCCCACCGCAGAACGGAATCCGGCACGCTTCACGATTTTGCCGAGCTTTAAATCGTCCACTACCTCCATCGCGAGCCGGCGGTGTGTACCACTCGCCTCATATGCGGATCTCTTCACTAGTTGAAAGGCTCCTACGCCCAGATATGCCCTTGAATTCGGGTCGGAGACGGCGGCTGGGTTCGTCCCGATGTAAAAGCCCAAGGCGAAAAATGTCAGCACGGTCTTCTCCCAGAAGCCGTGCATTTCTATATCGCCCATTAGCGTCAGGTGATCCAGGCCCAGTCCCTGAGCCATTCCCATTGCCCTTCGCAGAGAGGCTGGTTTGAAACAAACGTCCGCGTCAGTAAAGAGTAGCCATTCACCTTTCGAGCCTTCGTATCCTTTCTGCAGCGCGTGAGGCTTACCCAGCCAGCCTTCGGGGAGGTTTTCAACATGCACGATCTTCAGTCGGCTATCCCGCCGCGCAGCCTCACGGAGAATCGTTGGAGTAGTATCGGAAGACCGGTCGTTCACCGCGATGATCTCCAATGCAGGGTAGTCAACTTCCGCGAGTGTGGACAAAGCGCGTGGAAGCTTCTCCTCCTCGTCTCGTGCGCCGAAGATTAGCGTGATACTCGGGCAAGACGTTTCACATGGAGCTTGGTTTTCCAGGTGCGGTAAACGTAGGGCGCCGCGACTAATTCGAAGACCCTGCACGATCCAGAACAAGAAGATGAGAGAGAAAAGGAACAGCCCGATCAGGTGCATGAATTGGTGTTAGATGCCGCCATCACGGTATCCTAACATGGTGACTCGCTACGGTATTTCCATCGTTGGCGCAGGTCGTCTGGGGCGGTCATTAGCGAGGAGCCTTCGCGAGCGAGGCTGGAAGATCCATTCGGTCGTCACGCGAAGCGAAGCTACTGCCCGCCGCGCGGTGCGAGCCATCGGAGAAGGGCGTCCTCGTTGTTCCGTTTCCAGCGAAGTATTTCTCGCGCCCATCATCTTGATTGCGGTTCCCGATTCCGCAATAAATTCCGTAGCGAACCATCTCGCGGCTGTCGGCTGTCAAGAAGCGGCTGGACACATCGTCTTGCACACCAGCGGTGCCCTTTCTTCGGAAGCTCTTGCGCCTTTGCGGAAGCTTGGTGCGGCCGTCGGTTCCGTTCACCCTCTCCAATCATTTAGCGGTGTCGGCGCTCCTAGCCTCGATGGGTGCTTTTTTGCGATTGAGGGCGACTCAAGGGCGGTGCGGATCGCGCGTTCTCTCACTCGCGCGCTGGGCGGACAGAGCCTGGTGCTGGATCCCGCGGCCAAGCCGCTCTACCACGCTGCGGCTACCATGGCCGCGGGGCAAATCCTGGCAGAACTCGAGGCGGCAATTCAGATTCTTGCCGCGATAGGCATTAAACGCCGCGACGCGGCTCGCGCACTTCTGCCGCTGACGCGTCAGGTTCTTGAGAATGAGGAGTGTTTGGGGCCGCGCGCGGCCTGGACCGGACCCTTGGCTCGTGGCGACTACAAGATCGTGCAGGCGCATGAGAAAGCGTTGTCGTCTTGCGAACCGGAGTTTCTTGCCGCGTATCGCGCATTGAATCGGCTCGCTGCTCGTGTGCTCTCACGCGAGCCCCAACAGATCTTGGCTGCTTTGGATCAGATTTCGCAAGAATCTCTCAATCCTTTGAAAGCAAAAGGAGTCACCGCTTGAAACCTCTGCAAATTCCGGTTGAGCATAAAACCTTAGGGAATGGCTTGCATGTTGTCGTCGCTCCCGACTCAACCGCTCCGGTTGTAACGGTTGGCGTGTACTACAAAATCGGCTTCCGGTTGGAGCCGCAGGGCCGCAGCGGTTTCGCCCATCTTTTTGAACACATGATGTTTCAGGGCTCTGAGAATGCCGCGAAGATGCAGCACATCAAACTCATTAATTCGAGTGGTGGCGTTCTTAATGGTTCGACGATGTACGACGTCACGAATTATTACGAAGCCGTGCCTTCCAACGCGCTGGAACGCGTTCTTTGGCTCGAAGCTGATCGCATGCGGGCCCTCAAGGTGGATGACGAAAACCTGCGCAATCAGCGCGACGTGGTTAAAGAAGAAGTCCGCGTAAACGTCATGAATCAACCGTACGGCGGATTTCCCTGGTTGGATATGCCCCCCGTCGCGTTTCGCAACTGGGCAAATGCGCATAATTTTTATGGAGATTTTGCCGATCTTGATGCGGCCAGCCTCGCGGACGTGCAAGCTTTTTTCCGGACCTACTATGTGCCCAACAACGCGGTTCTGCTGATTCTTGGCGATGTCAGCCCCGCAGACGCTTTTGCGCTTGGTGAAAAACACTTTGCGAATATTCCCGCCGGGCCGGCGCCGAAATTTGCCGATTCAGCAGAACCCAAGCAGTCCGAAGAACGCCGAGGCCACGTCGTCGAGAAATTCGGCACTCTTCCGGCTATGGCTATCGGCTACGTCATGCCGCAACGCCGCACGCCGGACTGGTGCGCAATGGCTTTGCTTGATCAGGCTCTACATGGCGGGCGTGCTGGACGCATTTACCGCGACCTCGTGCTCGAAAAACAGCTCGCCGTGGAGGCCGATGGTGGGATTGATGACATTTTTGGATACAACGGCCCCACGCAAATGACCACGCGGATTCTGCACAAGCCGGAAATCGCCAGTGATGAGACTCTCGCTGCTTTCAACGCAGTGATCCACGATGTTCAGGAGAAGGGAATTACCGACACGGAGCTCGAACAGCTCAAAGTGAAATGGCGTTCGGACTATTTCGCCACGCTGGAAGGCGGCCGAGGCGGCTACATGCCCAGGTACGGTCTGATGCACCTGCTTGCGTGCTTTACTTTGTTTGACGGCGAGCCCCAACTGGTCAATGCAATCCTGGATGGATTTCTGGCCGTGACCAAAGACCAGGTGCAGGGTGTCGCGCGCCGGTATCTCCAGCCCGAAAATCGCGCGATTGTCTTTCGAAAGCCGAATGCGGTTTCGCAGGAGGCAGCGTAATGGCCACGCAAGTCTCGCGCGCCGCATCTGCCGTTCCTGAGCTTGCTCCAGAACGTGAAGTTCGCTGGCCGCAGCGCACCAAGCACAAACTGGCGAATGGTCTGGAGGTCATTCTCGTCGAATCGCACACGATTCCGAAATTTCACGGGGAACTCTTCTTTCGGTCCGGGAATGCCGCAGCCTCAGCTCGCGCCGCTTCGCTTGCCGAGATGACCGCGACGATGGTTCGCACTGGCACGACTAAGAGCACCAGTCGCGAAATCGAAGAGCGCCTTCGCGGCCTCGGCGCCGATCTCTCAGTGAGCGCCGGCCAGGACACCAGCGCCATTTCGTTCGCTGGCCTCAGTGACTACGCCGAACAGCTTCTTCAACTGGTCAGCGAGCTTGCTCGCGAAGCATCCTTTCCGGCCGCTGAGTTCGAGCGCGAGCGTCGTCAAAAACTCGAAGAAGTGAAGCTTGAGCGCACACAGCCGGGATTTCTGGCTGGCGAGCGTCTTCGGAAGGTACTCTTTGACAGGCACCCCTACGCCCTCGTGTCGCCGACAGAAGACCAGGTCGCCGCTTACAGCCTCGACCAGTTGCAAAGCGTCTATCGTGATTTCTACACGCCGGAAAACGCGATCCTCTTGCTAGTTGGGGATTTTGATCCCGTGAAAATGCAGGCGGCTGTCGAGCAAGTGTTTGATTCCTGGTCCGGTAAGAAACCGGCTTCACCCGACTCGCCCACGCCACCAAAACCAACTGGTAGGAAAGTTTATCTCGTTCACGTTCCTGGAGCAGTTCAAGCCCAGATTCTCTGTGGATGCCACGCGATTACGCGCAAGCACCCGGACTGGATAAAAGTCGGCTTGACGAACAGCATTTACGGCGGCGCATTCAATTCGCGGTTGGTCATGAACATCCGCGAGGACAAGGGCTACACCTACAGCCCGCGCAGTGCCGTCAATCCGCTGCGCCAGTACGGGTTTTTCTCCGTTTCAGCCGCTGTCCGCAATGAAGTCGTCGCCGCTTCGCTCACCGAAATCTTCTACGAGATTGACAAGCTGCGCTCGCTCTCTGTTCCTGAGAGTGAGCTAACGGATGCGCAAAACTACCTGACCGGCGTCTTTTCCATGGGGCTGGCCACTCAGAGCGGGCTGCTATCTCAGGTCTCTACGCTGGCGCTCAACGAACTTCCCGGCGATTACCTCGAAACGTATCGCCAGAAGGTGCGCGCTCTCACGCCCGGCGATGTACTCGCTGCGTCGCGCACCTATTTGGAATCAGCGAACATGCAGATAGTGGTCGTAGGCGATCGTGAGCAGATCGAGCCCCAGGCGGCGCTTTTCGGGGAGCTAAAGGTCTTCGACGCACAGGGCGCGCAGCTTTCCTGACCCTGCGTAAGAGTACTCATGAGATTATCTTCGTCATGAGTGTCACGAAGCGGGCTGGCTGCGTTTTTTGCTGGCAGCGGCGTGCCTTTTTCTCTTTGCATTCGTCGCCTTCGCTGCAAAAAAGAAGCCCCCTCCATCCCATCAACCTGAACACCGCGACTCCCGCCGAACTTCAGCAGATCCCCGGCATTGGGCCGTCCACCGCTGACAAGATCCTGAAGATGCGCAAGTCCTATGATCCGTTTAAAAACGTGGACGATCTTCGGGTCGGCTTGCGATTCATGGAAATCTCTTCGGGCCATCAGGCATCGGCCCAAAACGCATCGAAAAAATGCGCAAGTATCTGACCGTAGGCAGGCCGCCCGTGCAAAAGAGGCCGTCGGGTCCGGCTGCAGAAAGGCGCGCGGCGCCTTCGCCGGTAATCCGCCGCCGCCGGAAGGCGCACACGAACCCGCGAGTCACTCAGGAAATGGAACAGGCCTACAGCAACTGATGCGTAGGTTTCGGCTGCTCAATTCGCAGCGGCACCTGGTCCGCGATGCGGATTCCGTACCCTTCCAGCGCGACGACTTTCTTAGGATGGTTCGTCAGCACTCGAATGTCTTTCAGTCCCAAGTCGATCAGGATCTGCGCGCCGATTCCGCTTTCATGCTGCACCATGCGCTGCCGCGCTGGCTCACGATCCAACTGTCCCCGCGCGTGAACGTGAATCTGCGGCAGGATGCCGGGTTGCTCCGATGCTTCGATACCAAATCCACGCCCGGTGTGATGCAAATAGAGGAACACGCCGCGGTCTTCCTGGGCGATCTGTTCCAGTGAACGCGCCACCAGTTGGTGGCAATCGCACGCCGACGAACCGAACACATCGCCAGTCAAGCAGTGCGAGTGCACTCTCACCAGAGCCGGCTCTGTTCCTTCCAAATCTCCCCGCACTAGCGCTACATGCTGATCGTGGTCCACGTCGCTCGCGTACGCGATCATCCGGAAGTTTCCGTATGCAGTAGGCAGCATTGTTTCTGCTACGCGGCGCACGTAGCGTTCATGCTGCATGCGATAGCGGATCAAATCCGCCACCGTCAGCATTTTCAGGCCGTGCTCCCGACAAAAATCTACCAGTTGCGGCACGCGTGACATCGTGCCGTCCTCACCCATGATTTCGCAGATGACTCCCGCCGGATTCAAACCCGCAATCCGCGCCAGATCCACCGACGCCTCGGTCTGACCAGCACGTACCAGGACGCCGCCATTCTTTGCCCGCAAGGGGAAAATGTGGCCAGGCCGCGCCAAATCCTGCGGTTTGGTCTTCGAATCTACAGCCGTCAGAATCGTGATGGCTCGGTCGGATGCGCTGATCCCGGTCGTTACCCCGACGCGCGCGTCGATTGCTTCGGTGAACGCGGTCCCGTGCACGGACGTATTGATCGGGGACATAAGCGGCAAATGCAGCTCGTCGCAGCGTTCCTCGGTCAGGGGCATGCAAATCAGTCCACGTCCGTACTTCGCCATGAAGTTGATCGCTTCCGGCGTAATTTTTTCCGCCGCCATGGTCAGGTCGCCTTCGTTTTCGCGGTCTTCGTCATCCACCAACACAACCATCCGCCCGTTGCGAATTTCTTCGACGGCTTCCTCAACGCTGCAAAACGGCGAGTTACCAGGAGTCGTCATAGGTAATCCATTTCTGTGGAATGTTTGGGATATCACCAATATAACGCCGCAAGGCCGCAGAAGAAAGCATTTACGTCTATTTCTTGGCGCGGGCGTTTTTGGCTCTCAGAAGACCTGACTTTGGCCGTCTAGCTCGCTCTGAAAACGAAGAGAGGGAAGCGGCGGTGTGCTGTTAGCTCCTTCGTATTTCCGAAGAGGCTCCCATCAGCTTAGGATTGAACAGGTTACTTATCAACCGGTAATTCTGGCCGACACACTAGCGGCTGACCGATTGGCTTGACGCCAGAGCCGCGCTTGGTTACGCTTCGCCCCATCTGGTACCCATCCTGGTTTGATTCGCGCCTCTGGTAACCCTGGCAGCTAGGCCACTTTTGGCCGGCTCGGCCCTGTTTTTTGTTCACGGGCTCCGGCCCTTCCACTCACGGTCTCGTTCGCAAACTGGGAGGTTTGCTGTCATGAAATCACGCAGTCGCACGCTTCTGAGCGTTTCGCTCGCATTGGCTTGTTGTTGCATCTCATCAGCCCAAGACCAGTCCAGCAGTTCCTTTCCCAAAGTTCTGCAGATCACCCGCGAATTCACCAAGCCCGGCAAGGCAGGCGCCGTGCATGACAAAGCCGAAAGCGCCTTCGTACAGGCCATGGCCCGTGCCAAGTGGCCTACCAACTACATTGGAATGACGTCACTCACCGGCAAGCAGCGTGCACTCTTTCTGACGCGCTTTGATTCCTTCGAAGCGTGGGAAAAAGACAACGCCGCTGTCGCCAAGAACGCTACGCTCGCTTCCAGCATCGATCGTGCGGGTTTCAACGACGGCGATCTCCTCGAGTCCATGGACCAAGCCGTCTTTTACTACCGCGAATCCATGTCTCTACGCCCGATAGCCGATATTTCCAAAATGCGCTATCTCGACGTTATGGTCTTCAAAATCAAAGGCGGCAAGAACAGGGAATGGCAGGAACTCGTTAAGCTGGCCAAGGAAGGTTATGGCAAGGGCGACCCTGAAGCGCACTGGGGCACATTCGAAATGGTCTACGGAGGTGACGCGGGCACTTATCTCGTGCTCACTGCCCGCAAGTCCCTCGCCGAGGTCGATCGCGGCTTTTCTATCGAAAAAGACGTCATGTCCGCCATCGGCGAGGCGAACGGCAAAAAAATGGACGAACTTTTCGCGTCGTGTGTTGAATCTTTGCAGACCCAGTTGTTCGCGTTCAATCCATCGATGAGCTATCCCTCAGAGGAATGGGTCAAGTCCGATCCAGACTTTTGGAAGCCCAAAACCCAGACGGCAATGGCTGTGCCCAAGAAACCCGTGGTCGAAGACGTTAAGGCCAAGCCATAGCGTCGACCAAATTCCGTTCAGTTTCTCCGTACCATGAAAAAAGCGGCTTCGCATTTCGCGAAGCCGCTTTTCTTTTCTGGATCTTGTGCTCGGTTCTAACCGAACACTGCTTGCACGATATGATATACGCCCGCTCCGATCAGAGCTGCTCCTGGAATGGTCAGCACCCACGCCCAGACGATCCGCCGCGTTACGCCCCAACGCACCGCAGTCAGTCGCTTCGAAGCTCCCACTCCTACAATTGCGCCCGTAATCGTGTGCGTCGTGCTCACGGGTATTCCAAACACCGCGTTCATTACCAGCGTCAATCCACCTGCGGTTTCCGCGCAGAATCCACCAAATGGCGTCAGCTTCGTAATGCGCTGGCCCATCGTCTTGATAATTCGCCATCCGCCGGCCATGGTTCCGCCGCCCATTGCCAAGTGGCAGCAGATAATCACCCAGTACGGCACTTTGAACGAACTCAGAACTCCGCCCAACACTAGGGCCGTCGTAATGATTCCCATGCCCTTCTGCGAGTCATTCGTTCCGTGTCCCAGGCTGAACAGCGCCGCCGACAGTAATTGCAACCGCCTGAACCATTTGTCCACCTTCTGCGGCCGTTGCCGGTGAACAATCCAGCTCGCCGCCGTAGTCAAGACCATCGACAGCAGAAAACCTACAACGGGCGAAAGAAAAAGAAACAAGACCGGCTTTACCCAGCCGCCAAGGATTAGAGCCTTGTGTCCGGCGTGCGCCACTGCGGCTCCACCGTATCCGCCTATCAGAGCATGCGAGGAACTCGTCGGAAGCCCCAGCACCAGCGTAATCAAGTTCCACGTAATGGCGCCAAGAAGCCCCGCCAACACCACTTGCTGCGTCACCATCTCGATGTGGATCATGCCCTTGCCGATGGTGCTTGCCACGGCCGTTCCGAACACAAAGGCCGCGATGAAATTCCAAAACGCCGCCCATGCGACTGCCCGAAATGGGGTCAGCACGCGCGTCGAAACCACCGTAGCGATGGAGTTCGCCGCGTCGTGCCAGCCGTTCGAAAATTCGAACACCAATGTCAGCGCAATTACGATTAGTAGGAGCGAAAAACTAGGCATGAAACCCAGCCAGGCAGGGAATTGCAATGTGCAGGCAAACGCGGCGCGGCATCAGCGGAATCATGCGGACTTAACAATCACGCCTTCGATGACATTCGCCACGTCTTCGCAGCGGTCCACGGCCGTTTCGATCACTTCAAAAATCTCTTTCCACTTGATGATCTGCACCGAATCCTTTTCCTCATCGAAGAGCTGCGCAATCAGCGTCCGGCAAATCCGGTCGCTCTCATTCTCATAGCGGTTGATCTCGATGCAGTGTTTCAGAGCCTGGTCCGGCGTCTCCAGCGCATGCACCGCCGCCGAAACCTCGCTGGTCGCGGCCACCAGAACCTTCACCAGTTCGACGGTCCCTTCACGCACCGTTCCCACGCGATACAACACAAACCGGCTCGCCGCCGCGTCTATCAGGTCGATCACGTCGTCCAGTTGGCTTGAGAGCGCGTGAATATCCTCGCGATCAAACGGCGTGATGAACGTCTGATTCAGCTTGGTCATGATTTCGTGTGTGATTTCGTCGCCGTGGTGCTCCACCGCTTTGATCGTCTGCACCTGCTCCGGCACGCCCGTGTAGTGCGCCAGCATCTGCTGCAGCGCCTTCGCGCCCACTACGATGTTTTCGGCTTGCTTGCCGAAAAGCTCAAAAAATCCCTCTTCGCGCGGCAAAAACCGCTGCAAAAGTCCTGGCATGTTGGTTGACTCCCCCCTGAGGAGTCGTTCACTGAGGCCCAAGCAGTGTAAGCGAAGCTCCTCGCACGAGGCAAGAAACGGAGCAAGCCAATGGGCAGAAGCTCTGGGGGTTATTCCTGCGGCGCCAGCGAGCTTCCGGATTTAGCCTTACCGGCTAGTCTCCCATGCCCGATTCCGTTGACGAGGCAAGAAAATGTTCCACCGAGCAGAAACGAACTCTCCACAAACCCGAACACGCAAAGGTATAAAGCAGCGAATGTAAAAAGCTCATAGGAAGACATTCGAAGGGAATACGAACGCGCATATTCGATTCGACCGCGCACCAGGCCCGGCTGAGCCATGGCTCTGAACAGAAAAAGATTGCGAAAGTGCCTGGTGTGAATTGTCAACTCGAGCAGGACGAACGCGCCTATTAAGAATGGATAGAGGTTGAGTTCCAGCTTCGAGAGGGAATACCAGCTCCACGCCAGCGCCGAGTTCGAAACAACAAGCATCAGTATAAAACGAGGGCTAATCGACCTTAGCGCGTCGACATCTTTTTGAAACACCGGGTTCAACTCATAACTTCCCTCAAAAACGACTATTTCGTTGGCGCCGCGGGGGTATAGGCGCACCCCCCACATGGTCAGAACGAAATCCGAGATGTACAGGAGGCTCCAAACGGCGAGACCCGGCCACAAGTTGGTCAAAAAGAAGTTGTCCATTGAGAAGAGTATATTGGGTCCGCCTGGGGGATTGTCTTGCGGTTTGAGGGTTGAATCCAAAAACGAAAGGGCGGCCCGGATCGGACCGCCCTTCGTCTTGATTGAGGTTTTGGGCCTGCTGGTAAACTCGCTTGCCCTCGCTCGAGTGAGCAACCGCGCCTTTTAGTACATTCCGCCCATGCCGCCCGGTCCGGGACCGCCGGCCGCAGCAGCCTTCTTGTCATCTTCCTTCAACTCGGCCACCAGAGCTTCGGTGGTCAGCATCAGGCCCGCAATCGACGCCGCGTTCTGCAGCGCCAAACGGGTCACCTTCGCAGGGTCAATGACGCCGGCCTTCACCAGGTCAACGTACTCGCCGGTGTCCGCGTTGAAGCCGTAGTTCTCGTCCTTCGATTCGCGAACCTTGCCGATCACCACTGCGCCTTCGAAACCGGCGTTGAGAGCGATCTGGCGAGCCGGTTCTTCCAGCGCGCGCTTCACGATGCCCACGCCGACGAGCTCATCACCGTCCGCTTTGATCTTGTCGATCGCCCCGATGGCGCGCAATAGCGCTGCGCCGCCGCCGGGAACGATGCCTTCCTCAACGGCCGCGCGGGTTGCGTGCATGGCGTCTTCAACGCGAGCCTTCTTTTCCTTCAGCTCGGTTTCGGTCGCCGCGCCCACCTTGATGACGGCAACGCCGCCAACCAACTTGGCAAGGCGCTCCTGCAGCTTCTCCCTGTCATAGTCGCTGGTCGTGGTTTCCACCTGGGCCCGAATCTGCTTCACTCGGCCTTCGATTTCCGACGCTTTGCCGGCGCCTTCCACGATGGTCGAGTTGTCCTTGTCGATCGTAACCTTCTTGGCCTTGCCGAGGTCTTCGATCTTCACGTTTTCGAGCTTGATGCCCAGGTCTTCCGTAATGGCCTTGCCGCCGGTCAGCGTAGCAATGTCTTCCAGCATGGCCTTGCGGCGATCGCCAAAGCCAGGAGCCTTCACGGCAGCGCACTGCAGCGTGCCGCGCAGCTTGTTCACCACGAGCGTCGCCAGGGCTTCCCCTTCGACGTCTTCCGCGATGATCAAGAGCGGCTTGCCGAGCTTGGCAATCTGCTCCAGCAAGGGCAGCAGGTCCTTCATCGAGCTGATCTTCTTCTCATGGATGAGGATCAGCGCATTCTCCAGGATGCACTCCATGCGATCCGGGTCGGTGATGAAGTAGGGCGAGAGGTAGCCGCGGTCGAACTGCATGCCTTCCACGACTTCCAGCGTGGTCTCCATGGTCTTCGACTCTTCCACGGTGATGACGCCGTCCTTGCCGACCTTCTTCATCGCTTCGGCAATGATTCCGCCAATCTGCTTGTCGTTGTTGGCGGAAATCGTGCCGACCTGGGCGATCATCTCGCCCTTTACGTCCTTGTGCAGCTTGGCGATTTCGCCGACCGCCACTTCAACGGCTTTGTCGATGCCGCGCTTCAGTGCCGTCGGGCTCGCGCCTGCTGCAACCGTCTTCACGCCTTCGCGGAAGATGGCCTGCGCCAGCACCGTCGCCGTCGTGGTGCCGTCGCCGGCCACGTCGGAAGTCTTCGAGGCGACTTCACGCACCATCTGCGCGCCCATGTTCTCCAGCGGATCACGCAACTCGATTTCCTTGGCCACCGTCACGCCGTCCTTGGTGATGATCGGCGCGCCGAACTTCTTTTCGATCACCGCATTGCGGCCCTTCGGGCCCAGCGTGATCTTCACCGCGTCGGCAAGAGCGTTCACGCCACGCAAAATTGCCTGGCGCGAATTTTCTCCCGTTACAATCTGCTTCGCCATTTCTGATTTCCTCCCTGATCTCTGCCTGCTTCTACAATTCCTGTTCTTCGTTCTGTACTGCCTTACTTCTCAATCGGCTGGGCGACGCGTTCGGCTGGCATTCACAAGTCAGCAATCACGAGTCACCGCTGACAAACCTACTTCTTCGCTGCCTTCGCAGCTCCGCTCAGCTTCGCCAGAATCTCTTCTTCGCGCAAAATGAGCAGCTCTTCGCCTTCGATCTTGATTTCGGTTCCGCTGTACTTTCCGAACAGCACGCGATCGCCGGGCTTCACGTCGAGCGGAATCAATTCGCCCTTCTCGCGCTTGCCGGCGCCGACCGCAACCACTTCTCCCTCTTGCGGCTTCTCTTTCGCCGAATCCGGGATGATGATGCCGCCCTTGACGGTTTCCTTCTCTTCAATGCGCTTCACGATGACACGGTCGTGCAGCGGTGTTAGATTGACTGCCATCTTTGAACAACCTCCGTAGTGAGTTGGCCGCCATACTCGCCAGCTTTGCTGGCACTCCCTCTGGCCGAGTGGGCGTCCGGTAAGGTTTAACTGGGTGGCTTGTACTTACATCTGCAGAACAGATTCGCTGTACTTACAAACCGTTGCAGCGAGGCGGCTAAAGAGAGGGCCTTAGCACTCCTCACTGCCGAGTGCTAATATAGCAAATCAGCCCTCCAAGTCAAGCCTTCTCCCGACATTTCACACCATTTTCAACAGACGTCTCAACGCCCAATGTTCCTGTTAAGTTTAGTGTTTTCAATGTGTTAGTACGTGTCGGAAAATTCTTGCACTTGGCGATTGCCCTGCTTTCCACGGCGCCGTAAGATTTCTCGCCAACCTTTTGGAGCGACATGGGCACGCTGGTCTACGTTCGACTTATCGGCTACACCGCCGGCACGTTGCTGATGCTCTTCTGGATGGTGGTCATCCTCGGCTACCGCCGCCAGCGCAACTTTGAACGCGTCTTTTTCTTCCTCTGCCTCGCCCTGTTTTTCTTCTATGGCGGATCTCTGCTGGCCCTCAACGCGCAGATTTATTACGCACAGCCGCCACCGCTCCTCACCACGTTCGCGTGGACGGTCCTCAGCGGCGGTCTCTGCTTCGTTCCAACGCTTCTCGTTCACCTGCACCTTGAATACGCCACAGCGCGCAACATCGCCCAGCCTTACTACAAGCGCCTTGTTCTGACGCTAGGCTACTCACTCGTTATTTTGTTCGCAATAAGGGCATATCCCAGACTCGCCGTCGCCCAAGGTTTCGATTTCCTTCTACCAGCAAATAATTTCGGCAAGTCATTTGCCGTCTACTTCGCGTTGGCGGCTGCAGCGGGTGCCATCTGGCAATTTCGCTTCTCCCGCATTGCGAACAACAAGAATGAAAAGATCTTTCACGTCCTCACGGGAACAGGCCTAAGTCTCTGCGCATTACTGCTGCTGTTCGTCCACCTTCTGGATTTTCCATTTCCGCCGGTCGGGACGGCATTTGCAACCGCTTTGCTCGAATTTCTTCCTATTCTCCTCTTCGCGGCGCTGATCTACGCCGTGCAGAAATACAACTTCCTGCAGATTGGCCGGCAAACCAATCTGATTTATGCCGTCACGGTCACTTTCCTGGCGCTCTTGTATCTAGCTTTGGTCCGTCGCGTTAGCGGGCTGCTTGAGCCAGTTCTGCCTCCAGAAGCAACCGCTTCCATTCTGCTTTTCGTTCTCGTGATCTTCGTGGAACCGATTCAGCGGATTCTGGCTAGGCGTCTTCGACAGACCGCCGAGGACCGCGTAGACGCTGTCTGGCGGCTGGTCCGCGAGATTCGCGAGAAAGCCCGCGAAGGAAACCTAGATGCCTTGATTCGGTTCGTTGAAGCTCGTGTCAAAGAGCAATTTGAATTCGAAGAGGCTTGGATTGAAATCCTTGAGCCTTCCTCCCATGTCTTTCGCCCGCGATCAAACTCAGACCGTGGCGGAACTGAGAGCTTTTCGATCTATCAGCAGGAGAGGCTGAACGCAATTCTCAATATTCGTCCCTATGGTGCGATGCTGTCCGGCGAAGTTGAAACTGCCATGAAGCTTCTTTGCGAGCAGCTGCCCGCCGCAATTGATGTTGCGCGATTGATCGAAGAAAAACTGCGACTGGAGCGCGAACTGGCAGAGCGCGAAAGGCTTGCGGCGCTCGGCCAGATGGCTGCCAGTATTTCTCACAACCTGAAGAATCCGCTGGGCTCCATTAAAACAATTCTGCAAGTCCAGCTGGAAAATCCCGAAATGCCGGACTCGCTAAAGTCCGAAACGCAGATGGTGCTCTCGGAAATTTCGCGACTCTCCAACAAGTTGGCGCAGCTCCTGCAATTCAGCCGTCCTGCCGTTTTGGGCGAAGCCAATTCCAGCTGCGATGCGGGCGAAGTGATGAAGGAAGTGACAGAAGTTCTTTGCCACGAAGCGGAGCGGAAAAGAATTCACTTGCAGGTTTCGTCAAACGGGAATCTGCCCGTTGCTGTGGGCAAAGAAGCTCTGAGCGATATCCTCTCGAATTTGATCGTAAATGGCCTCGAAGCCGCGCCACCCAGCGGAAAAGTGACCGTCGCTGCTGCAAAGGAAAATGAGCGGGTGCTGATTCGGGTCGACGACGACGGCAAAGGCATTCCATTAGAGTTGCGCGAAAAAGTATTGCAGCCGTTTTTCACCACGAAAACACAGGGAACGGGACTCGGCCTCGCCATCGTTGCCAAGCGCGTCGCAGAAGCTAACGGAACTTTAGAGCTAGAAAGTCCAATCGGCGAAGGCCGCGGAACTCGGTTTTCCGTCTGGTTGCCGTTGCGAGAGGAAGGGAAATGAAAACGATTCTGATCGTGGATGACGAGCCGGCGGCGCGATACGGTTTGCGGCGGGCGCTTGAGTCGAAATACCGCATCGCGGAAGCAGACTCCGCCGAGGCCGCGCGCGAAGCAATTCCGACAGAAAAGCCCGACTTGATTTTGCTTGATGTGGTTTTGCCGGGAATGGATGGGCTGTCGTTTTTGAAGTTGATTCGCGATCAAGGTAACCAAGTTCCAGTGCTGATGGTCTCCGCTCTGGATGCAGCGAAGACAGCGGTTGAGGCGCTGCGGCTCGGTGCGGCGGACTATCTGGTGAAGGGGTTTGAGCTGGACGAGCTGCGGCAACGTGCCGCGAATTTGCTGAAACTGAGCTCGCTCGAGCAAGAGAACAATTCGCTGCGGAGGCAGCTTGCTACGGAAGGGCAGTTTGGCGGGATGATCGGCCGCTCGGAAGAAATGCGCCGAGCATTTGAGATCGCTGATCGCGTGGCGGGAACCGATTCGACGGTTTTGATTTTGGGAGAGAGCGGAACAGGCAAGGACCTGATGGCGCAGGAAATTCACGCGCGCTCGCAACGTGCTGGCAAATCCTTCGTAGCGGTGAACTGTGCTGCGCTGCCGGAAACCTTGATCGAGTCGGAA
>Ga0268266_10000250_pt1 | contig 91239 bp, 69 predicted proteins | sample KBSS13metaG_FD_190356 | JGI IMG/M metagenome (GOLD analysis project Ga0268266, IMG submission 190356) | Switchgrass rhizosphere microbial communities from Kellogg Biological Station, Michigan, USA - KBS S1-3 metaG (SPAdes) (version 2) | ecosystem: Host-associated > Plants > Roots > Rhizosphere...
CATGATTGGCAGCAACTCGATGTGCGTGTAGCCGAGGTCCTTTACGTATGGAACTAGTTGATCGGCGAGTTCGCGATAGGTCAGCCAGCGATTCTTGTCTTCGGGCACCCGCTTCCACGAGCCGAGATGGACCTCGTACACGGTAATGGGGGAGTCGAGCCAATTTTTCTTTGCGCGTTCGGCGAGCCACGTGGAGTCGCTCCACTGGTGCGCGTCTAAGCTGGCGACGACAGAGCCGGTGCTGGGGCGCAGTTCGGAACGGAACCCGTAGGGATCGGCTTTTAGCGGAAGCAGGTTGCCGTGATGGCCGATGATTTCGTACTTGTAGATGGCGCCTTCGCCGATTTCAGGAAGGAAAAGCTCCCAGATGCCGCTGGAGCCGCGCGGACGCATGGGATGCACGCGGCCATCCCAGCCGTTCATGGTACCGACGATGCTGACGCGGCGCGCGCCCGGAGCCCACACCGCGAAGTTCGTGCCTGCTATGCCGGCGACGGTGTGCAAGTGAGCGCCTAGCTTTTCATAGGTGTCGTAGTGGCGGCCTTCGCTCATCAAGTGCAGGTCAAAATCGGTGAGCAGGAACGGAAAAGCATAAGCATCGAAAATTTCGAACGAGTCGCCGTGGAGTGTGCGGCCTTGGATCTTGTAGCTGCTGGGTTCCGGAGCTGTTTGCTGGTCAGAGGGCCAAACGGCTTCGAAGAAGCCTTCGGGCCGGAGTTTTACGGCGTCAGCGATTTTGGCCGGTGAGTGAGCGGGGTTTTTGAAGACGATGCTGGCCTCAGAAGCCCATGGAAGAAAGAAGCGAATGGCCCAGCCATTTGGCGCTGGGTGAGGTCCGAGCAAACCGAAAGGGTCGGCGTTGCGTGCGGCGAGCAGTGCGTTGATACGTGCGTCCAAGTCCGTGCGAGGCTGCTTTTCGGCTGAAGCCGTGGGCAAGGGCATCGGTTTGAAGCTTTCGGAAGGCAACGACGATTCTCCGACAGTTAGGAAGGGCGGCGCAGTGAAACAGGGTTGGATGCCGACCGAGGCCAGTGTAAACAGTCTGGCGGGAAATGGAAAGTTTCCCCGCGCGCTGGGTTACCAGTATAGTGTCCCGGTGAAACTCGTAAGCGGATCTTGAAGGGCCAAAATCGGTGGGTGAAACAGTGAACCAGACGCGGGCAAACAGTACGTCGAAAGGGTCGTTATTTTTAGCTTTTGCGGGGCTGTTGACGTGCGTTGCCCCTGCAATGGGGCAGGACCGAACCCAAGCGCGTTCTATGGTCGTTGCGAAAGGCGGGATTGTTGCGTCGGAATCGCCGCTGGCTTCGCAGGCCGGTGTACGGATTCTGGAAAGCGGCGGAAATGCTGTAGATGCGGCGATTGCGACGAACGCGATGATGGGCGTGGTCGAGCCGATGATGAACGGCATCGGCGGGGACCTGTTTGCGATTGTTTACGACGCGAAAGCAAACAAACTGTACGGCCTGAACGCCAGTGGATGGGCGCCGAAACGGCTCACGATCGAATACTTGGAGAAGCAGGGGCTGAAGGAGATGCCGCAGAAGGGAATCAATGCGGTGACCGTTCCCGGCGCGGCGGAAGGTTGGCAGAAGCTGGCAGACAAGTTTGGCCGCAAGAAACTTTCGGAGGACTTGGCCGCGGCCATCGCAACGGCGCGCAACGGATTTCCCGTGCCGGAGATTACTGCGTCCTATTGGGCAGGGGACGTGGATGCGCTTCGTTCGAATGAAGCCGCGACGAAGGTCTATCTTCCGGGCGACCATGCGCCGAAGACCGGCGAAGTATTTCGCAATCCGGACTTGGCCTGGTCGTTGGAACAAATAGCGGCTCATGGGCGCGATGCTTATTACAAAGGCGAGATCGCGGCAAAGATTTTGGCCGCCGAAAAAAAACACAACGGCCCGATGACCGCAGAAGACTTGAGCCAGTTTTCGGCGGAGTGGGTTGAGCCGATTTCCACGACGTATCGTGATTGGACTGTATTCGAACTGCCGCCAAACGGACAGGGGCTTGCTGCGCTGGAGATGCTAAACATACTGGAGACGACTCCGCTCGGCCAAAAGGGCTACGAGTTTGGCACTGCAAAAGCCCTGCATTTGATGATCGAGGCCAAGAAACTCGCGTATGCCGATCTGAAAAAATATATCGGCGATCCCCGTGGGCAGAGCTTGCCGGTGCAAACGTTACTGTCGAAAGAATGGGCGGCCCAGCGAGCCAAGCTGATTGGCGAACGCGCGAATTGCGAAGTCGGCGGCGGCGAAATGCAAACCGGAAGTGACACCACGTACCTGACCGTGGTGGATCGCGATGGCAACATGGTTTCTCTAATTCAGAGCAACTACTCGTCATTCGGCTCGAACATCGTGGCTGAGGGGACGGGCTTCGTGCTACACAATCGCGGTGGCTTATTTGTTTTGGATCCGAAATCGCCGAATGCACTTGCGGGACGCAAGCGGCCGCTGCATACGATTATCCCGGCGTTCGCGCAGAAGGGTGATACTCGCGTGGCGTTTGGAATCATGGGCGGCTGGAACCAGTCGCAGGCGCACGTGCAGTTCGTGACGGACTTGGCTGACTACAGGATGAACATCCAAGCGGCGCTAGAAGCACCCCGATTTACCAAAATCAGCTTTGCCGGCTGTGATGTGCAGATGGAGAACCGCTTTTCGCAAAAGACGCGCGATGAGCTAAAGACAATCGGGCACGAAATTCAGCTGCGCGGCACTTTTTCAGGAAACGTCGGCGGAGGGCAAGCTGTCCTTCGCGATTTTTCCAGTGGTGTAAACTATGGCGCGTCCGACCCGCGTAAGGACGGAGCGGCAATTCCCGAACTGCCATAGCCGAGTTTACAGTCCTGCGTCGTAGGCGGCTGCGGCGATTTCGCCGAGAGCCTGGCCGGCGATTGCCTGTGCGGCGTCTGGGTCGGATGGAATGGCTACGTGGTTCACGTAGGCAGCGAATGCCAATTTGCGGCCGGACTTCGTGGTTACGTATCCGGCAAGCCCTTTGCCGTTAAGCATTCCCCGTCCGTTTAGCTTGTCTTCAGAGCCAAAAGTTCCGGTTTTTGCGAAGACGTGACCGGCAGCGGGGTTTTCTTTTTGAATTTTTGCGAGCGTGCCGTCTTTGCCAAGGATCGGAAGCGCGCGAAAGAAAACTTCATAGTCCGGGCGGGTCGTCCAATAGGCGAGGTAGTGGCACATGAAGTGTGGACTGAAGAGATCAGCCCAGTCGCCGCCGGCTCCGTCGCCCTGCGATGCTCCAGATAAATCTAACTTGGCTTGTTCAAGGAATGCGCGTTCCAGCTCGAAGCCTTTTTTCAGCGAATTGGTCGTGTCCTTGCCGACTAACGCGCCAAGAAGATACGGACCCATGCCGGCGTGAAGATTCTGGCTAACTTTGAGAGTGACCTTGATTTCCTCACCGAGTGGCAAGGAAACATGCTCTGCGATCTGGTTTTCGTCAGTATAGAAACGAGCGAGTGGAGCAAAATCGGGCTGCACGATTATCAACGGACTCTTTTTTAGCTCGATACTTTCTGCAGACAGCGATTCCCGCAATACCCATTCCGCGAAGATCGTCGGTGAGGGAACACCGATGGAAGCGGTTTGCGGTTCAATCCCTACAGGAAGCGAACCTGAGAGAGCAATGTTTACAGAGCCGTCAGGATTGTTCGCGAACTGGGGGTCATTGAAAACTGGCGTGGTCCCAGCGGCCGTCGTGATGGCGTTCACAGTGAAACGGGCATAGCCAGTTTGTGGCGAGGTGGTAACAGTCAGTGGGTCCCCCGCTTTCGTGCCTGGTTTCGCGACGACATCAATAACGTTGTCATTGACCATGATGGAGGACATCACGACGTCGGTACCGCCTTCGCGCGGCCCATCTGGGAACAGGGAAGTGTCGATCAAGATGCGGCCGTCGATCCGGCGAATGCCTCTGTCGCGTACTTGTTTCGCGAGCTGTTTGATTACGGTGAGAGGATCGCCTGGCAGTGCGGGGCCGCCATAGGAGTGGTCTTCATCAACGAACGTGAGCGTATTGTCAGGCTGGATGCGATTGGAAAGATTTGGATCCCCGGACGCGACAAGGATGAGGTCGCCCTTAAGGCGGCCCTTCTTATCAATTTCGCCAGTGCGGAAAATCTTGGTGTGAAAGCGATAGTCCTTGCCGAGGTTTGCTAACAGCGCACCTTCGGTGAGAATCTTTGTCGTGGAAGCAGGCACGAAGAGTTTGTCTGCATCATGGACATAGATTACCTTGCCCGTATCCAACGCATAGAACTCGATGCCGAAATTGGCGTGCTTGTACTCGGGACGGTCCATGACTTTCTGGATCGCCGAAGCTAGAGCAGTGTTCTCTTGTCCGGCTGCGGACGTAGCAAGCAGAGTAGGGAGAAAAAGTACGACCGCTATGGTGCGCAAACAGCGTTTGACATCGTTCACTCTGCCCACAAGTTGCATTTCGGATCTAGCCTCCCAGCTATTTCTTGGCGACGTTCAGTTTCTCAAAAGGAATATTCTCGATGGCGTATTCGCGCCAGTCCTTGTAGTCGAAATGCCACCACTCGGATTCAAAGACGGTAAAACCTTCGGATTCCATGGCCCAGCGAAGAAGGTCGCGGTGCCAGCGCTGCATCGTTGTGCCGCCGGGATAGTCAGGGAAGGAACGCGGCGACATTTCGTCGTAGAGACCGGTCATTTCCACTGGCTGGCCGGTTTTCAAGTCGTAGAGCGTGAGGTCTACGGCGCAGCCGCGGTTGTGGCGCGATCCCAGTGCGGGATCTGCTACGAAAATCTTCCCGTCCGCGGGCGTCGCATCCCAGAAAACCTTGGTCACATACCATGGGCGATAGCCGTCGTGAATAAGCAAGCCGAAGCCAAGAGGCTCGAGTTTTTGCAGAGCGCGAAGCAATGCTTCAGCCGCGGGCCGCTGCAAAAAAGCGCGCGACTGGGTGTACACGGGCGTACCGAGGAAATCGTTGCTCGTAGCGTAACGAATATCGAGACGGATGGCCGGATCGAGCAAGGCCAATTCGACGAGGTCGGATTTCCGGAAATGGCCTTTTTCATCTGGCGGAGTGGCCGCCAACGCTTCACTGCGAATCTGGGCGAGCGGCCGAGAGGGTTTGATTCTGACGACGTTGGGACTTCCCAAGGGAACCGAATACGGAAGCCGGTGATAAGGACCAATATGCGTGAATATCTGCCAGATGGGGTCGGACTTGTACTGCTCAAAGGCCAAAACCCATGGATCCGCTTCATCGGTGCCGACATACGTGAAAGACATCTGATCGCCTTTCTTTTGAAAAGCGAGAGCACTGAGTGGATGCTCGACACCGGAAGAGTCTTTAAGGAAAATGCGGCCAGAGCGTTCCAACAAAACGAAAATGTCGGTTTCGTTCTGGCTGCCAAAGTCTCCTGTCCGGTTCGCTAGGTCCTGACGCAAAAGAGGCGGCGTCGAACCAGGAAAGGGAGCGGGAGACCGGAGCGGTTCGCCGGGAACGAGCGATGTGGGCAGGGATGCGTCTTTCGGAGGTAGACGAAGATAGGTGTCGTTTCCAAAATTCAGCCCGGTGATGTTCCCAGAAGTGTTCCTGAAGAATTTGATCTGTTGGCGGCCAGTGGCCTCCTCGATTTGAAAAGCGCCTTCGGGGTCGGTCAGCACCAGGTGAAAGAGTGCCAAAGACAGGCCATCCGCTGATTCGCAGATCAGCCGCCCGTCCCTTTCCAACACACGCACTCTTTTTTCCGACGTTTGCTCTTTGTAGGTACCGACGAATTGGTGTAGAGAGACGGTGCTCGTGGCAGAGCCCTGGGCGAGCGTCCGGAGTACGAGTACTGAAATGAGCGAAAGTAAAACTGCGCACGCAGGCCAGCGGAACCGAGTCTTAGGAGGCGCGAAAAATTTCTTTCTCAACGGTCCATCTTTCGATAAGGTCGTGGCGGACATGATAACCGAGTCCGGGCGCTTGCGGGACCTGGATAAAGCCGTCCGGAGTGACTGTAACTTCCGGCTCGATCACGTCCTCGACCCAATACCGGGCACTGGCGGAAACGTCGCCGGGCAGCTTGTATCCGGGTAGAGTGGAGACAGCAATGTTGTGAGCTCGGCCGATGCCGCATTCAAGCATTCCACCGCACCAGACGGGGATACTATTCTGATCGCAATATCCCTGAATCTCGCGCGCGGAAGAAAAACCGCCGACGCGGCCAAGTTTGATATTGACGATGCGGCAGGAGCCAAGTTCGAGGGCAGTTTGCGCGTCGCGAAGATGGCGAATGGATTCATCCAGGCAAAGGTTGGTTTTAATTTGCTTTTGCAATTTCGAATGGGAGTAGATGTCGTCCCACCAAAGCGGTTGCTCGATCATGAGCAGGCTGAATTCATCGAAGCTGCGCAAGTGTTCCGCGTCGTCCAGCGTGTAAGCCGAATTAGCATCGACGGAAAGCAGAATGTCAGGGTAAGCCTTGCGTACTGCGGCAATAAATTCGCGATCCTTGCCCGGCTTGATTTTGAGTTTTATACGGCGGTACCCGGCTGACAGCTCCACGGCGACCTTTTCCAAAAGTTTTTCGGGGGTAGATTGCAGACCCAAAGAGACGCCGCAGGGTATCTTTTGCAACGAGCCGCCCAAGAGCTTCCATAACGGCACGCACTGCTGTTGAGCCTCGATATCCCATAGTGCGTTTTCGATTCCGGCACGGGCCATTTCGTGCCCACGAATGGGGGCGAAGTACTCGCGAACGTGCGAGGCGTCGGCGACGGATTTGCCGAGCACGAGGGGAACGAGAAAGTCACGCAGGACAAGCGCCGCGATATCCACCGACTCGGTGTTATAGAAGGGCCCTTCCGTAGCGGTGACTTCGGACCAACCTGTAACTCCGTCGCTCTGAATCTCGACAAGCAGAATCGGTCGATCGAAGGTAACGCCGAAACTGGTCTCAAACGGCGCCTTAAGACGCATTTGCAACTTCCGAAGAGTGATCGAGTCGATGCGCATGAAGATCCTTAGTCGGGAAAAATTACAAGCCGCCACAGTGAGCCGACCAACTGTGAATTGGACGTGAGAAACGCAACGTTTGTTTCACTATCCGGAAAGAATGGTTAGTCGTGGTACCAGCGGTAGCCGTGACGTTGCTCCTCGGAAATTTCGCGGACGATTTGGAGAGTATCGGCAGAACGAACTTGTCCACAGGCGGCCAGCAAAGAATTGATGAGTGCCACCGGAGCCACGTAGGAGGCCCCAAAAGAAGTAGTCTCGATACCGGCGAGGAAAGTCTCATCAGCCGAGCGGGCCAGGGGAGACAGGAATGTATCGGTGATGACGGCCAGGTGTGCGCCACGTTCCTTGGCTTGTTTCGCGCCTTCAACAGTTTGCTTTAGACCGCGGCGGAAGGAAATTGCGATGGCCACGTCGTTGCTCGTCAACGAACGTGTCAGGTGGCCGATGCGGCCCGCCGCCGTAGCAGAAAAGACCGGAAGGCCTAGCAGCACGAGATGGTATTCCAGGTAGTCGGCAAGGAAGGAAGCAAGGTCGCCCGCCAGAATCACTACTTTGCGTGCGGAATAAATACGTTTTGCCAGGTCGTGAAGGCGAGCTGAATCGAGTGTGTTCTTCAGGGCTTGCAAGTTCTTCAGATCGCGCTCTATAGAATCGGCTACATAGGATTGACGTCCATCGCGCGCGGTTTCGCCGATCTGCATCGTGTCGGCGGACGTTGCATGCGCGATCGACAGGTCGTGCAGATGCTTTTGGAATTCGCGGAAGTTGGCGAATCCAAGCACGCGAACGATGCGAACGATGGTTGCGGGGTCTGTGTTCAGCCTCTTGGCCATGTCGCGAACGCTGAGGAGGACGAAGCCGCGAGGATTCTCAAGCACCGGGCGGAGAATTTCCTGGCGCTTCGCAGTTAGATTGACGATGCGTTCCTGTAGGTTGATGGCCTGCAGGTTTGAGGATGAGCGCTTCATGTACCAGAGAAACCGACGGCCTGAGCCGTGAGGTAGTGTAGCGTGAAAGACGCTAACTCTCTACGTGTCAGGCTAACGAAGACGTGCCAACAAACGAGATCACTCCAGACGCGTGGGTGTCCCGACGGTGCGCACACAACGGCTGCGGCAGTATGGCGATGGTTGTGAACGATCGGTTCCCGATGCGCCAGTCGCTACCCGCAACACCTATGTGATGTCGGCGAAGTTCTTTCCGACCGAGAGTTACCTATTTATCTGAAGTAGCCGTCTTTACGTTTAGACCAGGTGCGACGACCGGCTGCAAGAAGGGCATCATGGCGCGCAGGCCGGGCCCTAGCTGTTCAATGGAATGCTGCTGTTCGGACTTGCGCTTGGCGAGGAAGTTCGGGCAGCCTTTGTCGTTTTCCTCGATCCATTTTTGGGCGAAGCTGCCGTCTTTGATTTCGGCAAGCAGCTGCTTCATGGCTTTGCGGGTTTCGTCGGTGACGATGCGCGGGCCGGCTGTGTAGTCTCCCTGCTCAGCCGTGTCGCTGATGGAGTAGCGCATGTAGCTCAGGCCGCCGCGGTAGATGAGATCCACGATGAGCTTGAGTTCGTGCAGGCACTCGAAGTAGGCGACTTCGGGCTGATAACCGGCTTCGGTGAGCGTTTCAAACCCGGCTTTGATGAGCGCGCTTACACCTCCGCAGAGGACGGCTTGTTCACCGAAGAGGTCAGTTTCGGTTTCCTCGGTGAAGGTGGTTTCCAGAACTCCGGCGCGAGTGCAACCGATGCCGCGCGCATAGCTTAGAGCGAGCGACTTGGCGTTGCCAGAGGCGTCCTGTTCGATGGCGAGAAGGCCTGGCGTACCGCCGCCTTCAGTGAAGACTTCGCGGACGCGATGGCCGGGCGCCTTTGGAGCGACCATGGAGACGTCGACATCCTTGGGCGGTTTGATGGTGCCGAAGCGAATATTAAAGCCGTGGGCGAACATAAGTGTTTTGCCGGGCTTGAGGTTGGGCGCGATGGCTTCGTTGTAGAGCTTTTGCTGCTTGGTGTCCGGCACGAGAACCATGATGACGTCGGCCCAGGCCGAGGCTTCGGCGGGCGACTTCACGACCAGGCCGTCTTTTTCCGCTTTGGCGCGGGAAGCGCTGCCTTCATGGAGACCGATGCAGACGTTGCCGCCGGAATCGCGCAGATTGAGCGCGTGCGCGTGGCCCTGTGAGCCGTAGCCGAGGATCGCTACCTTTTTGGATTGGATGAGCGAGAGGTCAGCGTCCTTATCGTAGTAAAGCTTTGCCATGTGTTTCCTTTCGTGGGCGCGCAGTGGCGCTAGCCAGTTCTTGATATGTCATCTCCGAGGATTGAGAGAGGGCCCTCGATTCGCTCGGAATGACGAAAATCGGATCGTCTGATCGCCTAAGCGGCGCTCAGTTTACCGCGGCCGTTGGACACTGGCGGCTGAAGCAAATCATTGCCGCGCGTCATCGCGATGCGGCCTGTGCGAGCCATTTCCAGCACACCGTACGGGCGTAGCACTTCGAGCAAACCGTCTATTTTGTCTACGGTGCCTGAAACTTCAACGATGAGCGATTCGGGAGCGACATCGACGACTCGACCGCGGAAAACCTTGATGAGTTCCATTAGGTGGGGCCGGGACTTTTGGTCGGCTGCGACTTTGATCAGCGCTAGATCGCGCTCGAGAACAGAACGCTCGGAAATATTCTCGGCGAGGAGAACATCCACGAGTTTTTCGAGGCTGGCTTCCAGACGGTGAGCGCCGCGCTCGTCGGTGTGGGCGACAATGGTCATGCGCGCGACTTCTTCATTTTCCGTCGGACCAACAGTGAGCGAATCAATATTGATGGCGAGGCGCCGCGCCAGAGAGGATACGCGGTTCAGGACACCGGGTTTGTTTTCAACGTAAGCGATCAGAGTTTGCATGATTTCGGCCTCTCTCTAGGGCTCCGCCGCAGTCTCGACCAGTGGATTGTGCGGACGGCGAATCATCTCGTGCAGTGAAGCGCCGGCGGGCACCATGGGGTAAACGGAGTCTTCCTGTTCCACGCGGAAGTCGATCAGTACAGATTCTTTGGATTCGCGTGCGGCGCGAATGGTGGAAACGACGTCGCCGCGAGCGGTAACGCGCTCGCCGCGTATACCGAAGGCGTTCGCCAAGGCCGCGAAATCGGGCGCCACGAGGGGCGTAGCTACGTAGCGCTTGTCGTAGAAAAATTCCTGCCACTGGCGAACCATGCCAAGGTAGCCGTTGTTGATGATGGCGATGTTGACCTTGATTTTCTCCTGAACGATGGTGGCCAGTTCGCACATGGTCATCTGGAAGCCGCCGTCGCCCACCACCACCCAGACGTCGGAATCTGGTTTTGCGAATTTCGAACCGATGGCGGCGGGTAAAGCGAAGCCCATGGTGCCGAGCCCGCCGGACGTGATCAAAGTGCGCGGCTTGTTGTGGTGGTAATACTGCGCTTCCCACATCTGGTGCTGGCCGACGTCGGTGACGACGATGGCTTCGCCCTGGGTTTCTTTCCAAAGATCGTTGATGACGTGTGCCGCGTAGAGATGGCCCGTGTCGGGAAGGCTCTGGATGTCGCGGACGGCGGAGTCGCCTTTCATCTCCTTAATGCGGTTGAGCCAGTCGGGGCGATCTTTCTTCTCGACAAGCGGAATCAGCTGCTCGAGAACTTCGCGGGCATCGCCGACGAGAGCAGCGTCCACGGGAACGTTCTTGTTGATCTCCGCGCGGTCAATTTCGATATGGATTTTGCGAGCGCTTTTCGCGTAGGTGCGCAGGTCGCCGGTGACGCGGTCGTCGAAGCGCATGCCAACGGCGATGAGCAAGTCTGCTTCCTGAATCGCGTGATTGACCCATGCTTCACCGTGCATGCCCATCATGCCGAGATTCAACGGATCGTTGGCAGGGAAGCAGCCGATGCCGAGCAAGGTCATCGCGACAGGGAAGTGGCCGGCGCATACGAACTGCTCAAACGCTTTCATCGCCCCTGAAATCATGATGCCGTGACCGGCGAGAATCAGGGGACGCTTGGCGGAGTGAAGAAGTTCGACAGCGCGGTCGAGGTCAGCTTTGTTCACTTCTGGTCGAACGCGCTTGGGCGGAAGCTTTGGTGCGGCGGCCTCCCAATCGAATTCTGCTGAAGCCTGTTGGGCATCTTTGGTTATGTCTACTAGAACCGGGCCGGGCCGGCCGGATTGCGCGATAACGAAGGCTTCCCGAACCGTGCGTGCGATGTCTTCGACTTTGGAAACGACGACATTGTGTTTCGTAATCGGCATAGTGATGCCGGTAATGTCGATTTCCTGGAAGGCGTCGGAGCCAAGAAGCTTGCTCCCGACTTGTCCCGTGATGCAGACGATCGGCGAAGAATCGAGCATGGCCGTCGCGATTCCCGTGACCATGTTGGTCGCGCCCGGGCCGCTGGTGGCCATGGCAACACCAACGCCGCCGGTGGCGCGCGCATAGCCGTCCGCCATGTGTGTGGCGCCCTGTTCGTGGCGGACCAGAATGTGGTGGAGTTTCGATTTCCCGAGGGCGTCGTAGACGGGCAGAATTGCGCCGCCCGGATAACCGAAGACGTGCTTGACGCCGAGGTGCTCGAGGGATTGGCAGAGGATTTCCGCGCCAGTAAGTTTCATAGCGTCCTTCCTGTCGAGGCCGTGGAGGCCGATTCCGTTTGCGGCAGAGCCGTCACCGCGCCGCGCGATGAAGACGAAACAAGGAATGCGTACTTAGCCATGACGCCGCTGGTGAAACGAGGCGTGGGCGACTTCCAGTCGGCTAGGCGCTGTTTGATTTGCTCGTCGGTGAGTCCCACGTCGAGCCTGCGATTGGGAATGTCGAAGACGATGGTGTCGCCATCCGCGATGGCGGCGATGGGTCCGCCTCGCGCCGCTTCCGGCGCGACATGGCCGACCATAAAGCCCCGAGTGGCACCGCTGAAACGGCCGTCTGTGAGAAGTGCGACGGATTCGCCCAATCCCGCACCAACGAGAGCGGCCGTTACGGCGAGCATTTCGCGCATACCGGGGCCGCCGCGCGGGCCTTCGTAGCGAATGACCACAACGTCGCCAGCCTTGATTTGCCCCTTGTCCACAGCCGCAAATGCGGCCTCTTCGCCGTCGAAAACGCGGGCGGTACCGCGGAACGTCTGATAGTCGTGGCCGGCGACTTTGATCACGCAGCCTTCCGGAGCGAGATTGCCTTTGAGAATGACAAGTCCGCCCGTAGGCTTCAGTGGATTCTTCGCCGAGTGAATGACTTCCTGTTTTGGAGTTTCCTTGGCAGCTTCCGCTTCTTGGCCAATGGTCTTACCCGTGACGGTGAGCGCCTCGGGCTTGAGGAGACCGGCTTCGATCATGCGCTTGGCAATGAGTGCGGTACCGCCCGCAGCAAATAGGTCGGTAGCTACAAAACGCCCGGCGGGCTTGAGGTCCGCGATGATCGGGGTTTTAGCGCTGATGCGATCGAAGTCGTCGATGGACAGCGGGATCTTGGCTTCGTTGGCGATGGCTAGGAGGTGCAGAACCGCGTTGGTTGAGCCACCGGTAGCTGCTACCGCGGCAATCGCGTTTTCGATGGCCGTTTTCGTGATGATTTGCGAAGGCGTGATGTTTTTGCGGAGCAGATCCAATACAAGTTCGCCCGCACGTTCACCGGCGGCTGCTTTGCCGGTATTGGTTGCTGGCACGCTCGAAATCGTCATCGGCGCGATGCCAAGGAATTCGCAAACCATGGCCATCGTGTTCGCCGTGAATTGGCCGCCGCAAGCACCGGCGCCCGGGCAGGCGGACTTTTCAAGTGCGAGCAACCGCGCGTCATTCATCTTGCCGCTGGAATGCGAGCCGATGGCTTCGTAGACGTCCTGAATGGTGACGTCGTGGCCCTCGAAATTTCCGGGAGCTATGGAACCGCCGTAGAGAACCAGTCCGGGAACGTTGAGGCGCGCGAGGGACATCACACCTGCTGGAATTGTCTTGTCGCAGCCAACAAGAACGACCAATGCGTCGAAAAGATTTCCGCGTGTGACGAGTTCGATCGAATCCGTGATCACCTCGCGACTGATGAGCGAGGCGCGCATGCCTTCGGTGCCCATCGTGATGCCGTCAGAAATGGAAACGGTGTTGAATTCAAGCGGTGTGCCGCCGGCTTTGCGAATGCCGGCTTTAACATGTTCGGCGAGTTCGCGAAGGTGATAGTTGCAGGGGCCGATTTCGATCCAGGTGTTGGCGACACCGATGAGAGGTTTTGTGAAATCCTCGTCGTTGAGTCCGCATGCGCGCAGCATGGCGCGGGCCCCGGCTCGGTTTGGCCCGCCGATAAGCGCCTGACTGCGAAACTTGGGAAGTGGATCGCTCACGATTCCTGTTCCTCTCAAAATTCTTAGGCCAAAAACTTAAGGGCCATCACCCTGATTTGGATGATGGCCCGAATTTCTCGGAAAGTTGTTGCTACGCCATCACCCGGTTTTGCCATTGATTACAACGACCTGGGGAACTCGTACGACGCGTCGAATGAGCCGAATCCGAATCGATCCAGTGCGTTGTTGCGTCGTCATGGCGATGCGATTCATCGTTTCAAGACACGGGCCGGTACGGTCGGCGCGTGTTACGCCATGTAAAGTAGCAGAATGGGGCAGGTGAGTCAATGAGTCCAATTAATAGAGTTGGTCGACTCTATAAACAGAACTTATTTAAACCGCTAGGTCTTTTCAAGCCGGGAACTTTGGTAGCGCTTTCAGGGAATTGAAAGAAGAGGCCGAAATTTATTTGTTCTTGCCGCTACGATCCAGGTAACTCTGGCCGAACACGGGCCGTCGCAAAGGTAAGTCGCAAGGTCAAGAATACGGTGATGAAATGAAAGTGAGTTTAGCTCTGGCGGGTCTATTCGTATTGGCGAACTTGGGATCTTGTGGCTCAGTCTTGGCGCAGGGCCAAGAACAGTCGCAGCCGGATGCAGCGTCGGCGCCAGCCGCACGGCAGACAGGACAGCAGCGCGAGCGACGCGGGGATCGCGACGGCCGGGGCCGGCCTGTCTTCGGGAAAATTTCTGCGATCGGCAGCGATTCAATGGAAGTGACAGATCCGGATGGGAATAAGGTCCGCCTAAAGCTGACGAGCGGCACCGAGTACCGAAAGGATCGCCAACCCGCGAAGCTAACGGATTTCAAGGTGGGAGATGCGGTCGTTGTGCGGACGGACCAAGCCGATGGTAAAGGAACAACGGCGGTGATGGTGGGGGCCGGTCAGTTTGGGATGAGGAACGGCCAGGGCGGGCCGGGCGGCGGTTTTGGCGGCGCGACGTCCGGGACTCTAGGCAAGGATTATGTGATCGGCGAAATTAAGGCGATTGCGCCGCCGCAACTCACGGTAACGCGAACAGACAATGTTTCGCAGACGCTCGAACTGAACGAAGAGACTTCGCTGCGCCGCGGACGAGAAAGCATCACGATGGCGGAGATTCAAGCCGGCGATCACGTCATTGCTCGCGGAGCGGTTGAGAACAACGTTTTCGTACCCAAGAACCTGACGGTGTTCTCGTCGGAACAGTGGAAGCGGATACAAGAGATGAGGGGCGGCATGGAACCCGGAGCGCCTCCTGCGCCGAATTCGCCTGCGGCTTCCGAGGCTCCATCGAACCCGCCCAACCCGCCGGAGCCACAGGATTAATGCGCGTCGTCCGCGGCGTAATTGTGCTGCTCGCCCCGGTGCTGATCGGCACCGTATTCCTGGTTTGTTTGAAAGCGCAGGAGGCGCCGACTGTCGCGCCAACGCCGTCCCTCGAGTCAGTTACTCCGTCCACTTTTGAAATCACCGGCACCGTAAAAAATGGCAAAACGCTTTTGCCGGGCGTGACCGTCACAGCCTCCAACACACTAACGGGTAAGAAATATTCGACAGTGTCATCCACCAACGGAACGTTTGTAATCAGAGGCCTTCCGCGTGGCCGCTACGTGGTGCGAATCGAGTTCATGGGATTTGCACCCGTAACCCAAGAAGCCGTGCTCAAGCCCGAAACGCCGAGTGCCAAGGTCGAAGCAGAGCTAGTCCTGGCTTCGCGGCAGCAGGAGCAGCAAGCCGAAGCTGCGACGCAAGCGACGCGTCGCGGATTCCAGAGTTTGGCTATGAGCAGCACGTTGTCAGCACTTTCCGGTGATGTGGCGAACGGCGGCACGGGCGGGTTCGCAGCGAACTCAGCGGATGCTTCACAGATGCCGATGAACGGTGTAGGGGCAGATAGCCCCACGGAATCAGTGAGTATCAGCGGCGCGCAGGGGCGGACCCAGGATTTTGGCGGCGGCTCCGAGCAAGATCTGGAAGACCGTATTCAAGAATTTCGCGAACGAATGCAACGGGAAGGCGCAGCCGGGAATCTGCAAAGTCCTGGGCAAGGCGGCGGGCAGGGAGGATCGGGCGGCGGAGGTCCTGGCGGTCCCGCAGGACCGGGGGGTGGCGGTGGTCCGGTCATGATTGGCCGGCTCGGTCGCAACTTCAACGTGAATCAGCCGCACGGATTTTTGTATTTTCAGGACGACAATTCCGCGCTGGATGCCCGGCCTTACTCGCTGACTGGAATCGCAACGGACAGAGCCACCTATAACCAAGCGAAGTTTGGAGCGAACATCGGCGGACCGCTGAATATTCCGAAAATCTTCGATAGCGGCAATAAATGGTTTTTCTTCGCAGGCTGGAACGGATCGCGCGGCAGCACTCCCTACGACTACTATTCAACCGTTCCGACGGCCGACGAACGCGCTGGGAACTTCTTCAACACAACTAATCGCGGCGGCACGCCGGTTCAGATATTCAATCCGAACACTGGGCAGCAATACCAATACAACGGCGTGTTGAACGAGATTAATCCCGCAGACATCAGCCCAGCGGCGCAAGCATTGCTGCAATACATTCCTCTTCCCAATATCGCGACAACCGCTGCGGGGCAGAATTTTCACAATGTGACTTCCGGCGAAAGCAGTTCGGATGCTGTGAATCTGAGGTTGATCCATAACTTTGGTTCAACCCCCTCAGGTCCCCGTCAAGCCGGCGGTCCCGGCGGAGGCAGCGGCGGAGGGCGACGCGGTCGCCGGCAAAATAACATCAACTTTGGACTGAATTGGTCGCGCACTTCATTGGACTCGATCGGGGTTTTTCCCTCGGAGAATGGCGGAACGGGGACGCAAGGACTCAACGCCAGCGCGGGCTGGGTTTATGGCCGCGGTCACATGACCAATAATCTGCGATTTACCTACAATCACAATCACGTTTCGACGACGAACTTGTACTCCGGCATTTTGGATGTTGCGGGTGACGCTGGCATTGGCGGGATTGGTACGGATCCGTTCGGATTTGGCTTACCTAGCATCAGTTTCACGAGTTTTGGTGGTCTCAGCGACCTGACGCCGCGCCGCGAACTCGACCAGACTTACACAATTTCTGATACGGTTGCATGGAATCACGGCAAGCACAATTGGCGGTTTGGCGGAGACTACCGCCGCATATTGCAAAGTTTTCGCTCGGCGAAAAATTCCAACGGTTCATTTGTTTTTACCGGATTTGCAACCGGGGAGTACTCCGCCGGGACATTGGTTCCGAACACGGGCAACGACTTCGCAGACTTTTTGCTCGGTTTACCTCAACAAACGAGCCTGCAGACGGGAACGAATTCGTACGACTTCCGGGCGAATTCCTATGACGCCTTTGTTCAAGACGATTGGAGGATTCGTTCGAATCTGACGTTATTGCTCGGCGTGCGCTATGAATACAACGGACCCTACACCGAGGCGCAAAACCGTATCGCAAATCTGGACGTGGCACCACAGTTCGCGCTTGCAGACCGGGTACAGCCTGGGCAGGCGGGAACCTTCTTTGGCACATATCCCGCGTCGTTGGTGCAACCAGATCGTAACAACTTTGCTCCGCGGCTTGGGCTAGCTTGGAAGCCGCTAAACCTCACCATCGTTCGGCTCGGCTACGGAATTAACTACAACCTAGCGCAGTATGGCACGGTCGTTCAGAATTTTGCGTTTCAGCCGCCGTTTGCCAGTACGCAAACCAATTCGGTAACGAATCCGGCGAACACCGATTTAACCCTGATCGCCGGTTTTCCGACGGTTACGAGTGCGGTGACCAACAACTACGCGATTGATCCGAATTACCGCCTCGGGTACGTCCAGATATGGAACTTAGACCTTCAGCGCCAGCTAGCGCACGGATTTTTGCTGAATGTCGGCTACAACGGAGCCAAGGGCACGCATCTTGACGAGCAAAGGGCGATCCTTACAGCGAATTCTCAGCCATTTATTTATGAGTCGTCATCGTCGGATTCCATTCTTCATTCGGCATCGATCCGTCTCCGAAAGCGCATGTCGTCCGGCATTGGCTTCAGCGCGAGCTACGTTTTCTCGAAATCGATAGACGACGCCTCTTCCGTGGGATTGGGTGCAGTCGTCGTTGCGCAAGACCCGTTCGACATCGGCGCAGATCGCAGCGTCTCCAGCTTCGATCAGAAGCACAAATTCACCGGCAGTTGGATGTACGACTTGCCATTTGGCGAAAATCATCGGTTTGCTTCAAGGGGGCCCTTGTCGCACATTTTGGATGGCTGGCAGTGGAGCGGCAGCGCGACGATCGGCTCGGGCTTCTATTTCACGCCGAACGTGCTGGGCGGCGCGGTGGATATCGGTCGTGGCGTCAGCGGTTCGCAGAGAGCAAACTATGTGCCTGGACAAACGATCGCGCTGAGCGATCCGACGAGCCTCGAGTGGTTCAACACCGCGGCATTCTGCTATTCGGCAACATCTGCATCGTGCAGCAATCCTAATGGCTCGGTTTATGGCGATGCCGGCCGGAACATTATCGAGGGCCCTGGGCAATTTTCGCTGAACATGGCCTTAAGCAAAACGATTCAGATCAAAGAAACCCGCGCTCTCGAACTGCGGCTGCAGGCCACCAACATTTTTAACAACGTGGTTTTTTCTGCGATCAACACGACGGTGAACTCGCTGGCATTTGGCGAAGTCACGTCGGTCGGCTCCATGCGAAGACTGACCATGGTCGCGCGGTTCCGGTTCTAGGAGCGGGATAGCATGTTGCGCCGCATCATTACGATAGCTTGCTGTTGTGCGCTGGCCGCACAGTTCCCATTGGTGTTATTTGCGCAACAGGCTTCGATTCCGCAGTCGACGCCGGCGATACATGCGACGACTGAGCTTGTATTGGTTAATGTCGTGGCGCGCGATAGAAAGGGAAACCTAATTCGCGACCTGAAACAACAGGACTTTGCGGTTCTGGAAGACGGGCAAAAGCAGCAGGTCGCCAGCTTTGACTTCGAAAATATTGATGAGCTGGCGCTTGCGCAGCAAACCATGGCGACAGCGAACGGGACGTCCGGCCCAGCGCCGGCGGCCGTTTCCGCCCAACCCGCCGAGCACGCTGCCGACGCTCGAGACCGGCGCTTGATTCTTCTATTCTTCGATTTTTCCGCGATGGATCCGGAGCAAATCGACCGCTCCGTCGACGCCGCGAAGAAGTACGTCAACACGAAAATGCAGACCGCGGATCTGATCGCAATCGTGTCGCTTTCGACCAATATGCGGCTGGACCTGGATTTTACGGACGACAAAGCAAAGATTCTTTCAACGTTAACCGCCTACAATTCCAGTTCCGGCCAGGGGTTTGACAACGGATTAACTGGTAGCGCGGAAGGTTCAGCCGAGACGGGTGGCTCGTTCACAGCCGACGATACCGACTACAATACATTTAGCGCCGACCGTAAGCTGCTCGCCCTGCAGTCGATTATTCAGTCTGTCGGGAAGCTTTCGCAGAAAAAGAGTCTGATCTATTTCAGCAACGGAATCAGTCAATCCGGGGTGGACAATCAATCGGCCTTGCGAGCCGCGACTGCGGCGGCCGTGAAAGCCAACGTCGCGATCTATCCGCTGGACGTCCGCGGTTTGCAAGCGCTCCCCGCCGGAGGCGAAGCACAAAACGCCAGCCTGCACGGGCAATCCGCTTACACCGGCGCGTCCGTCCTGAACGACCTAAATAGTAATGCTGCGACACAGGAAACTCTTTCTACGCTGGCCGCGGACACCGGTGGGAAAGCGTTCTTCGATTCCAATGATTTCAGCGGGGTGTTTTCCCAAGTACAGAAGGACACCTCCGCGTACTACATCCTCGGCTATAGCAGTTCGAACCACCTCAAAGACGGCCGCTTTCGTCACATCAAGGTTGTCGTGAATCGCCCGGATGTGAAACTCGAATATCGTGCCGGTTATTACGCGGGCCGCGACTTCGAACATTCAGGCCGAGTCGATAGGGAACAGCAACTGAAGGACGAACTTGCATCCGACTTGCCCGCGACTGACGTTGCGGTCTACGCCGGCGCGGCATACTTCCGTCGGGATGATTCGCACTACTTCTTGGCGGTTTCGATCGTCGTGCCCGGTTCGCAGATTCCTTTTGTACAGGACAAAGATCGTGACAACGCCACGCTGGACGTCGCCGGCGTAGTTCTGGAGAGTGGCAAATTCCAGGTTGGACAATTGCGCGACACGGTGAAGCTGACCGTTGATGCGACGCAGCGGGTGCGCCGCAAAAATGTGCAGTACAACACCAGCTTCGTGCTGGCGCCGGGAAGCTACCACTTGAAATTTGTCGTGCGTGAAAATCGCACCGGCCGCATGGGAACGTTCGAGACTGACGTTCAGATTCCGGATTTACGCAAAGTGCCGCTGCGCAGTAGTTCGGTTGTCTTAAGCAGTTTGCGCGTGCCAGCAACCGCCAAAAACAAAGCAACGAATCCGCTTGTCGGCGACCAAACTGAGTTAGTACCGAACGTCACGCACGTCTTTACGCAGGATCAGCATCTTTATCTGCAGTTCGAGGTTTATGATGCGGCGAAGGGGAAATCGCCAGCGACGGCGGCCAAGGCGCCTGCTGGCCCGGCATCTGATGCTTCGACTCCGAAGTCCCAAGGAGACACGATCCGCGTCCTTACAAGCGTTCAATTCATGCAGGGCGATGCGAAGGTGTACGAATCGAAACCGCTCATCGCAACCGAGGTGAACGTGCCGCAACGAAAAGCGGTGGAATTTCAGTTGGATTTGCCGCTACAGACGCTGAAGCCAGGCTTCTACACCTGCCAGGTCAACATCATCGATGACGTCGCGGGAAGCTATGCATTCCCACGCTGGGCGATGCTCGTCAAAGAGCCGGCCACTGCTGCGCCAGCTCCGACTCCGACGGGAAGCGGCGCAAGTAAGTAAATTTTCTCGGACTCGGTGAGAATTTGACGCCGTGCTAGCGCTCCGCTACACTTGGAATGCGGGGTGGAGCAGCCTGGTAGCTCGTCGGGCTCATAACCCGAAGGTCGTCAGTTCAAATCTGACCCCCGCAACCATTTCTTAGTTTAGATACAACGGCTTAGGAGGCTCCACTCCTGAGCCGTTTTCCTTTTTGGGCGCATTTGGGCGCAGAATTCCGTCCAATTGCTCCACAAACCGGAAATCGTCCTCGCTCGCAACGTGCGTGTAAACGCCCAGTGTGAGCGAAGGATCGCTATGCCCGAGACGCTCCTGGCGGACCTTCAACGGCACCCCCAAGCGATCCATAAGGGTGCTATTGGTATGTCGGAAAGCGTGCAGGCCGCCCCGCTCAATCTGCAAGGAATCGAGCAAAGGGTACAGCTTCCGCTTCACTAACAGATTTGCGTCCCAGGGTGTGCCGTTTCGCGTGGCAAAGAGCAAGCCCGCTTCGTTTGGCGCCCAAGCCCCGCAGTATCCGGCAAGGCGTGCCAAAATCCGCGGAGAAAGAGCAAAGCACCTGACCGCGCGCTCGCTCTTGGGCGATTGAATTTTCCCTCTCCACGCGCTCTGACAAACGTGAACGGTCGATCGGTCAAAATCAATATCCCTTACCCTTAGCCCACACAGCTCCCCGGCCCGCATTCCAGTTTCAACTGCCAGCCACAGAAATGTTTGCAGCGGTTCCGGCGCCGCCTCCAATATTCGTTGCACCTCATTCAACGAAAAGAATCGACGCGCGACCCGGTCGCGCCTTGGTAGTACGACGCCCGATACGGCATCGTGTGCAACATAACCCCAAGTGCGAGCCGATTTCCAGACCATTTGAAACGTCGCGAACAGATTTTTTTTCGTTTTCGGGCTGGCTTTGACAGAAGAAATAAAACACTGGATCTCTTCCGACCCAATGTCCTTCAACTGCCTTTGCCCGAAGAATGGGTTTAGGTGCTTGCGTATATGGCTTCGGATCGTAATCTGAGTGGAAGGCTTGTGCTGTGTTAGCACCCGAACCTCCCAACGTGCCGAAAACTCTGCAAACGTGGCCGTGGGTCGGGCGCGGTAACGAGGGTCGTTGACGACAGCCAATCGCCGATCCAATTCTCGTTGTGCCAGCCTCTTTGTCGGAAAGTCCGCCTTAGAGCCCAGCACTTCCGAGCGTTCCGGTCTGCGAATGACACCATCCTTAATCTCATCCTCTCGCCAACGTCCGACCCATACTAGATTTTTCTTGCCTCTGAGAAATACCCTGCCTTTTTGGTACCTCCGGCGAGCCAATCCTCCTCCTCGCTCGCCGATCTTTTGTCCTCGGGCGGGGAGACTATCACAGTTAGTTGTAGTAGAAACCGCGGAACGTGAATCCTCGGCGAGCAGAGGGAGGCCGACCACCAGCGATTCCAGCGCATGACACAAACCAGTGATGAAATTCAACGCACTTGAGCGGCTTTGCGCGACATTGGCCGACACATCACCACCGCTTTCGCAAGAGGAAAGCACGCCACCCGCGAATTGTTCCGCCGGTTTCATCATGGCGATGCACCCATTGCAAGCACGCCGTCGCGCACCGCCTTGCGCTGGGCAATCCTCAAATTGATTCGGTGTTCCTTTTCCAGTACAGACAACGGCTGCCATTGTTCATGCACTACCTGCAAGCGAACCTTGCAATACGGACAAAACTGATGTTCGAGCTTCGTATCGTCCCCCGGCTCGCGCGCCGGCTTGACGCGATAAAACGCGCCACCGGTCGAAATTCGACGCGCTCTGTGAAAGGTTTTCTCGAGCGCCGCCAGACGATCCGGGGAAGATTTCTCGATGAACTTCAGCGGGTATTGCAAAGCGTGCGCGAGTGCTTGAGAAAAATTCCTTGCCAGCTTGATCGAAGCAAATCGCTGTTCCCATGGGGCAAGTAAATTCCACAGGTAGCCCAAGCCAGACTTGCGAGCGGCGCGAATTAGTTCACGCTTGCGCCTTCGGTCTCCGATCCAAACCACTGACCACAACGCACTCAGTTCTTTTCTTTTTTGTGGCAGCCAGGGGCCGACATAGCCGCAGTGAGCATGTAGATTGCTATTGCTGCCACCAATCTCATCGCAGCGGACCACACCGTATTCATCCCGCTTAAGTCCAACGAGCCGCTCAGCAAGGCGCCAAAACTCCCGCATCTTCCGATGAAATTCTCTAACTTCGTGTGACGAGGGCATCCGGCCAGTGTTCGGTACCGTGAAATCCAGTTTTGCGATAACCATTTCGCGGCTATTGCGAGCACCATCACAGAGTAGCCGGTCAACGATAGAGGGAAGCGCCGCCTGCAACTTGGCGAACTGCTCACGAAATTGCTGCGGCCCGCAGAACTTACAGTATTTTTCGCGGCAAAAATACAGCTCAAAGAATCTGAGATCACAAGCCGCAGAGTTTGTTTGGTGCTCAATCCGATGTCCGATCCTGCCACATAGAACGAGTCGCCGTGCCTTGCTCCGCAACCCGCGATTTTCTAGTTCAAGAGCTTGCGCTAGTCGCTCAACTGAAGCGCCATACCGCAGGGCGAGCGTCTCCGCTGTGTCCTCCGGCAAGACCGGTAGGCCGTCCCGAGCGTCTCGTGGTGGTGTCTGCCGCGAGCCAAAATAGTCTTGGATCCGCTTCTGCCGCCAACGCTCAAATGAGGAAACCTCTTCGGGATCGGCAACCGTCTCCCCGCGCCTGATACCTCTGACCGGGGCCTCGAATTGCCGCGCGCGGCGAGCGCGATAGCCCAAAGCGAAGCCCGGCGACTTCCACTTTTGTGCGAGAGCCGCGTCAGAATCGAACGGGAGTGTGATGCTCAAAACAGTTACCCTAAATCCTCAAGTAAAGGCGCGCAGCGGTCGGGTTCGCAGGGTGTGGCGAGTGCGCGCGATGCCGCCCGATTCACACTGTTAACGAGGGCTAACCGTCGTGTTGTCGCTTCAAGGTTGGCGAGGAGTTTTGCTCGCAAAGCCTGTGCAGACTGGCTATTCGTGCCTGGCCGCTTCGCGGCCGGAGGGGGGAGCCCCCTGCCCGCTCGGAAACGCTCGCCGCTTCGCGGCTCGCTCTCGCGGGCTCCCCCCTGGACGCGCTGCGCGACAATTTCCAGCGCGCGACGAAATTCACAGGCCTCAGCTCGCATAACAAACGCGAACAAATCTCCGCCCGCTTCACAGCCGAAGCACTTCCAGATTTTCCGCACTGGCTCGACGTAGAACGAAGGGTGTTGTTCCGAATGAAACGGGCAGAGGCCGACATATTGCCTGCCCGCTCGCCGCAGTCGCGTGTAGCGAGACACGATGGCGACAAAATCGGCGTGGGCTTTCAGGTCGCGCGCGTCAAGCATAAATGGTGAGGGGTTAGCCACAACACTCATGCGTGGGCCCTTGCCGCACGTTTCTCTGCAAGCACGCGGCCTAGCCTGTCACGTTCTAAAAGGCACGCCTCAGCCAGCTCCGGGTACCGCGTGGCCTGCCGCTCCAGTAGGGCGATGCGCCGCTCCAATTCAGGCTTGGTCAACCGCGTCAGCGGACTTAGCTGGATGCTCGACGCAGACGCAGGTTCCGCCGAACCCGTTTCTTCAGCATCGCTTCTCACGCGATGCCGAGTCACGGGGCCGCGTCGCTCCTCTTCGCTCATAGACTCGATGCGCTTCTGAGAGAATGGAGCGGCGAACGGATGCCTTGACTTCGTTGTTGGGCCTGGACGATACTTCGCTCGCATACAGGTTTAACCGAGCCGGGCTAGCGTCCCCTGACAGGCTTCGCTGCCCGGCTCGTTCCTTTCAAACTCGCCTTGATGGTTCCAGCTTCCGCAAGTAACGCTTAATCGCTGGCTTGAGCCAAGGTGGGGTCTTGCTGGAACGCAAGGCCGTACGGAGCCCGCGGGCTTGCTCGGCTCTCGAAAGTTTGTGCTTGGCCATAGCATGGCCAAGATGAAACAACCAGCCCGTCATCGTCGAGGACGCGAAAAGTCGATTTGGTGTCCCCGTCTGGCCGCCGCTTCCTTCTAGGCCGTGACAGCCTTGACTTAAAAAATCGGTCATGCCAGCTTCTCAAATATGAGAGTTCGACTTCCCAAGGGTCTTGACCGAAGGGAAGCCATCGCTAGCAAGTGCCATCCCGCTATCTTTGAAGTGGCTGCATTGCTCAAAGAGCACATGAACACGGAGAAGAATTCTCCGGTAGACCCACAGAAAACGACCACCGCGCGATTCCACGAGGAACTGGAACGCGTCCGGCAGGCTTATCCCGACTTTGATGGCGAACGGTTCATTGCCTGTGCAATTTGGGGTACTGGGCACATGGGCGATATGTCAGGGTGGCCCTGGGAAGCCGATCTGATTCATTTTGTGCGTTATGGAACCCCGCTGCGAGCTGACCTCGCAAAACGAAAGCAAGGAGACTGGGAGGCCACAAGGCGAGCGCTACAGACCGAGTGGGAATACGAGGAACTCCGCTGCAGGAGAAAGAGCTCCCTTGGAAAATTCAAACGCGACTTCGACCACTGGCTAATGTTCGTAATACTGTGGAGTCTTGGCATCGAAGAATTGACCCCCGAGGAGCTCGCCGATTTCTTCGACTGGTTTTGCCACTGCGGGAACGAACACTCAGCGGAAGGGCTCAAGAAGCAAAGAAGGCGTCTTCAAAAGCTTCTTAAGAGCGCACATGAATGGGGCTGGTCTCAATTTAAGACCCCCGAAGATTTTCTTGCCGCCGCTTCTCCCGCGCCTTCAAAGCCACCGACTTGGTGGTAGCCCGTTGAACCTTGAATGAATTCATAAGGCAACGATATTTTGGATCCGGAGAGTTCGGGCGGCCCCTAGTTTGACCGGCTTAGGCGCCATACGGAGGGCCGACACACAAACTGCCCCCGTTCAATCTGCGCAGCAAGATTCCTTTCTGAATGCACCTTCGCCTGGTTTCCGAGGCAGTTGGCTACCAAATATATCCAATAAAACGGCCCTAGTTTGCGTGCAGCCGTCAGCTCATTGTCAGTCAAATCAAAAGCGATAAAGGCATCGCCGGATGTCCCTTTTACTTCGATCGCATTCAGATTGCCTTCAATATCTCTATATTCGATATCCCATCCCGGCGTTTCTCCGAACGATGCAACGTGCCTTATCTCAGTCGCGCCCAGAACTCTCTCACGAACATGACGTAGGACAATTTCTTCCGAGCGATCCCCAATGATTTTGGCGTTTCGTGATCTGCGTTCAGTACCCGGGCGCACCACGTGGTCATTCAGGTCGCCGGCTCGAATTGCGACAACTCTAGGAGGAACGAGTATTAAATCGCCAGGAACGTCTTCAATTTCTACGCCCGAGATGGCGGGTAAGACCGTTTGTACGGGAAGCGAAGTCTCACCATGCTGCTCACCCGCACCAGCCGCAGACAGGATGCGATCAAAGGCGGCTTGCGAAATTTTCCGCACACCATTACGCCATTGATTTGCAGCAATTTGCTCAAAAAATGCTCCATTAATCTTGGCCGGGAGCGCGGGAGAAAATGGCACATAGTCTTCTATTCCGCAAAACCATGCCCATTTCGCTTTCGGAGCAGATGGTGCCACTTGGGGATCGCGCCATATATCACCGATTACTCCTTGGCCGAAATACTCCGCCTGGCTTCGCTTTCCATTTGCGCGATGGACACCGCGGTAATACACGAACCGCTCGCCAGTTCGTATTACATTTCGATATCCATTGGGATAATGGTATTGGACGCCCGTGATATCTTTCCAGGCGTGATCGCTCACGATCACCTCGTTTGACGCAAGAACGAGCGGCATATCACATTCTCTCCTAGGTTTTTATAGCGAAATGTGTCAGCGCACCAACAAAGGTTAACCAATCAAAGCTGAAGGCCAGAACGTAATTGCCATCTCGAAACCATAATTGGGGCCACCAGACTTCAGTCTCGCCGTCGGGAGTAGCGTTCGTTACCAAGCTCCCCGTTAAGCCAATTTGTGGTCTTCGGGGCCGCCTGCGTGCGCAAAGGTTTCATTAACGCCTACACGAAGAGGATTCGAAATTCGCCAATCAGGCGGAAGCGCTAATCTGTATTCCCGCCACTCTTCCAGCGGAACGTCGAAAGCCACCGACTCCTCCCAAGCGCAGCGTTCGCCGTCCTTCACAATTTCCCGGTGGAGCACTTCATTTGGAAGGGTACGCACCGCAACCAGAACTGGTGGCTCCAGCACCTCTTGAGTCCAGATAATCCGACTATCTAAGACTACCTGGAGCAAAATCCACTCCGTCAGACATCGACGCGATTGCTCGTATTCGTTTCGCGACAGATGAAATCGTCCTGCACCGTTCTCAACTGCGGTTTTGACTTCTATCTTTGAAATCGAACCGTCCGATAACGAAACAGAAGCCAGATCATATCCATAGCTCGCACTGATTTCGCTAACGTGATGGACTTGACGGCCAGCACCGCGTTCGCCATCGGCTACAATGCGCTCTCCCAACCACCCCAATTTGACGATTGTTTCATCCTTCATCGGTGCCACTAGAATACTGGCCAGAATATGGATCAGATCGTCGCCAAGCCACTGCAGCGCAATCAAGTCCTCGCGAGGGACAAGATTCGGTACAATCCGCCGCACATCACCGCTAAGCGGCAACCACGATGGCGGCTGGCGCTGAAGCAGGGTCTTCGCGATTCTTACTTTTGCCGAGCGGTTCGCGATATGACACAGCGGCAATCCGGTGACCTGAATAACGCCTTGTTCGTTGCGAACTAGGCCAACCGCCATCAACTCCGACGCGATATCCCTCAGGTTGTATGAATGCGCTTGCCCAGCTGGAATTCGCTTCACCCGCTCCAGCCATTCCTCGAAGCTCGGGGGACTATCAATCTTCGCAGCGTAAACCAGCAGGCAGCAGGCCTGACAAACGCCCTCGCTAGGAAGAAGAGAAATCACTCTGTTTGGACTCCGACGTGATCACGCACGGCTGCCAAATCATCCTGGAAGGCCGGCTCGCTCGCGCCGTCGCCGCCATCGTCATCGTCATCTTCTGCGGGAAGCGCAATTCGAACAAGACCGGGATCGTCAAGTAACATCGCGAGGCCGCTTACTTTGTCCCGGAGCCGCCCATCAACTGTTTCATCGATGGATGCGATTGACTCAAGCAAGGTGAATCGCGTTAGCGTGTTCGGGTCGAGCCCTAGCCTGTGAATCCGATCTTGACTCTGCAGGAAATGCCCGGCGTTGAACGTCCGATCCAAGTAGATCGCATGGTGACACCAATGGTGCAGGCTCACGCCCTCGCCTGCCGCCGCCGGATTCGCCAGTAAAACATGACATCTTCGATCATTTCGAAAGCGCTCTAACTCCCCTTCCCGCGTCCTTACTGAATCGCCGGTCGGGGCCGAATCTTGCCCAGGAACCCCGCCGTGAATCACAGCGGGACCGAATTCCTTTAGCTCTGTCTCTAGCAACCGAATGTTCCGCACGAAACTAGTCCAGACTAGGGTTTTTTCGCCTTGCCTCGCCGCCTCTTTTACGACTCCCGCAACGTAGTCGTACTTCCAGGGCCGCTCGTACAAACCATAGTCTTTCAGAAGTTGCTTGAGCGACTCGTGCCCTTCAATCTTGAGCGGCGGGTGGGCGAAAGGCCGCGGATCAAACTGGTCGCTTCCCGCCGGCAATAGAAGCGGGTTTGTAGCGGCTTCGAGGAGATACATTACGATTTGACCCATCCGGTGCAGATCCCGTCGATCGCGGGTAGGCAGCGCAAGCTCCCCACGATAGATCCCTTTTAACGCGGCATAGATTGCGTCTTGCAACGGACCCATCGGCCTACTTACAACCTTCATGTCGGTGGGCGGCAAATCCAGCGCCGTCTTGCAGGTTCGAACGAAGTATCGTTGAACGGCGCGATTCGTTTCCCGCAACACACTGCCGTCCAACGAGAGGTTTGGAATGAAGACGTCCCCAGGCAAAATCTGGCGCGACTGGCCAGGGTAAAGAAACTCAATTAGCGCGATCAAGTCATACGCGCCCTGAGGCGTTGGCGTTCCAGTCAGCAAGTCGCGGCGCTCAGCGTCAAAGGCTAAATCAAGCGTTGCGCGCCCGTGTACGCCCTCTCGCCCGCGCTTCATGCGATGGGCCTCATCGAGGAAAACATGGGTTGGCTTCCGCGCCGCCCAACTTCGCAGCGAGTCAAAATCGTTTGCGAGTCGGTGATAATTCGTCAGCACAATCTCGGCGTCGACCGGTATCCGTTGACCAACTGAGTGCACGTAGAGCGGCGGCGGAGCATTGAAACAGGCGCTCGTTTCCTCGCGCCAAGCCGGAAAGGCCGAGATCGGAGCCACAACCAGCGCTTGCGCGACCCGTCCTTGCGCTTTCTGAAAAACGTAGTTCGCCAATGCGACCGAAGTCTTGCCTGCGCCTGGCACTGAAAAGTCGGCAGCATGTGGTAGCGCAAGAATGCGGCCTAGGTTCGCAACCTGAAACGGTCGAAGCTCCCGGCGAAAACCAAACTCCCTGAGAGTCCTCTGAACTGCAGATGAATCTGGGGGTGCCGCGGTCAGAGCCGCCTCCCGCGCCCGCCGGTCCCGCCCAAGTTTCGCGATGCGCGCGCGTAGCGACTCCCCAAACGCGATGCGGGCTCCGTAGGTCTGCGTCACCTCGCGCACGACCTCCAGCTCTGCCAACAAGACGTTAAGCGTCACGGTTAGTGTGCAATCGTCGCCACCTTGAATGCCCCGCTGAAACGCCTCCGCTAGGCGCGCCCAAGCGCCTAGGTCGATCGCCTTATCATCTGTTGAGATGATCGCGACTGTTTTATCGCGAACGTCCAGGTCAAATGTGATCACGCGTTATCCAATGTGGCGACGCGCTCGCGGAGTCTGGCGACTACTCCTTTAAAATTCTCCTCATCCCAATCGGGGAGCGCTCGCGCTTGCGCTAGTAGGTCTCGCGCCCGCTCTACTTTTTCTTGTGCCTCCCTGACATATCGAAGAGGTCCCTGAACAGTGCGCTCCTCCTCGCTATCGTCCCTCGCCTCCCTGGCCGCTTGCGTCACGACCTGATTTACTTGGGAAAGCAACGCCTCAACGCTCAGAGAACCCACTCCGCTGAGAGTGACCATCTCATCACGCTTGCTCTTTTTTGCGAGAAATCCCACCAGCGCCTCAACCCGATTTGCATTGGTCGCGGCACCCAAGACGTCTTCCAGCAGCGCGTCGACATCCGACGCTTTGTGCTCCACCTTCCCTGTGTGCGCGATGGCCGCCTCAAGCGCGGCGCTATGCTCAAGCTCCGTTTCGACATACGTAAGAGCGTCAGGGCGCCGGAGATGGCGCAGATCCCGATATCTGCATCCGCCGAGGATTCCGAGAAAATAAGCATGACGAACGGCATTGGCCTCGGCCACAGGTAGGTTAGCGATGTGGTCGGCAAGCTCCGTGAAGGCGGATTCGTTCGGTTCGAAATCGACATGCATGTACGCTTGGTCAGAGATGGCGACAAGTTGATCGACCAGCTTGAATTTTCTCGATTCGTCTCGGACATCCTTGACTTTCATCCGCATAATCTTGGCCACTAGATCGAAGTCCTGGTTATGCTCGGTCAGCAACTCTTCAAGAAGAAACCCTCGATTGATCCATGAGTAGTCCTCAAGAAACGTCTTCGAAACCTGGAGTTCGGCTTCTAGCAGGCGAATCTCCTCGCTTGTTGCGTCGGCAGGCAGCACGAAAGCTCGCACATACTGCGCCTTGAGATTTTTCTCACCGTTACGTAGGTCGCGAAGCGCCGCGACGCGGCGATTCCCGTTGATCAAGACCCCTTCTGCCGTCACTACTGCAGTCTCGCGCTGCCCGCGTTCCCGCAAGTCCGCCTTGAGATCTTCGAACCCAGCGTGATTCTTCAGCAATTCCAACTGAGCTTCTTGAGCCGCCGGACCCAGCGGATCTTGATCGAACAGGTGGGGGTTGCCCGCATCGCGGCACACTTTGAGCCGCTCCGCTTTGGTGCGATGATTCAAAATCGAAAAACGCACCCAATTCACATCGAGCTCCTTTACCGGCAACATCTTGTTTTCACGTTGCCATTGCGACAGTCGCTCCGTCGCGATCACCTGCCGATTTTGCAGAACATCCGCCCGTTCCTGATTCAAGTGTGGATTCATTGCTTCTAGCCGGTACAGCCTGTCGTCCGGCCGCCTCCATAATTGTTGGTTATTCTGATCGTCTTAACATCTCGTCCAGCAACATCGAAGCCGATGAAGCCCAAATACGAAGGGTGCTCCGCCTCGGGCACTCCAAAAATCGCCAGCAAGGCTGAGGTAAAAGAAACTCTTCGCTCACCTCGCCAATTCAAACGGCCGCTCTGCGCCCCACTGAGGCGCGGCATGACGTAGATGCACGGCGGTGGACAGCGAACGCCATCAAGAGTCAACCCAAAGGCGGTCTTTGGACATGGCCGTTCCGGCGTTCCGCAAAGAGGATCGAAGAAGATCACGCCGTCAAGCTGGTTCCGCGGCTCAGACGCGATCTTTTTTCTGATCCGCGTGATTCCTTTCCATACGCTAGTTCCCGGTTCGTTTACGCGTGATTGGGGGCACAACCACCAGAGATAAAGTTCATCCGCCCAGCCAGGTCGATCCCAGCGAGTCGTATGGTTTCCATCTGGGCACCCCTTGCGAATGATCCCCGCCGTTCCGCCGCCGGCTAGTTCGACTCGGTAGACCTTGGTCAACTCGGAAGCCTCTTTCCTCACAGACCGAAGGAACCCCTTGGTGATACCTTCGTTCAAGATCTGATCGACAAAGGCACGCTTCGGCTGGTCGCTTGCCGAAATTCGACCTCGAATTCGTTCCACTGCTACGGGATAGGCGGATAGATATTCTTTTTCGCTCAGCCCCGATTTTCTTAAGATGTCGGGATCGCGCGCGATATCTTGCTCAAAAAGCCTAATGACCCGCTCGACCATCCATTCCGCAGGAACGCCTGCATGCCGGCACGGAGCCGCCTCGTCGGTTTCCAAATTCATCGCATCGCTCCGCAGCCCTTTATGGGCGCGCTACAGCTGGGATCATCCTCCAAAACGATCACATCCGTCGCTCCAATCATGGCGAACCTCTCCAGACACAGCCTGCTTCACTCGCCCAGAAATCTCGGTGGTCCTTCAGTACGGCGACAACCGATGCGCCTGGCGCTGTGGCCTTACCCACTTTCGCTACCCGGGCGCCAGTCAAGGTGACCCCAAAAAACGTGTCAACCGTCGCTTGACCCGCATCGGGTCTTTCAGCTCGCATTCCCAAACGATCGCCGACCGCCAGCCAGCACCTTGCAGCTTCACAGCGTTTGCTTCGTCTCGGGCGCGATTGCGGGCTATTTTGGCCCTCCAATACGCCACGTTCGTCTTCGGCTGGCGTGCGCCTCTAGCGCATTTGTGGCCATGCCAAAAACATCCGTTGACGAAAATTACTTTGCGGAGTCCTGAAAACACTAGATCAGGTTTTCCAGCGATATCTTTTCGATGCAAGCGGAAGCGAAACCCCATTCGATGGACCATACGTCGCACCGTCATTTCCGGCACCGTGTCCTTGCCCTTCACGGCGCGCATAACGAGACTGCGCGCTTCCGGTGTTTCCTTCATTTCCGCAATTCAATCTTGAGGCTTGGATCGGTCTCGACTTCCTCGATGATTTCGTTGTACCGCCTTACGATCTCATCGACTGCCGTCTTTCGACCATTTGCCGCGAACTTCCCGAGCTCGTAAATGTTGAGCGCCACGAATTGCTCGATCTCGAAGATGTCAATGCGATCCGCGACTCCGACGTTCGACGCCAGTCCTTCCCCTACCGTAAGGCCGCGTTGAATTGTCACTAACACGGGCCGGATGCCATCGTTCAGATTTTCGCGGCACCGCTCGATGACAGCTTCGCCGGGCGACGTGGTGACGTGGACTGCGACATCCCCCAAGAAGAAATCCCCCGGCCGCGCCCCCGGAGAATCTGCCGTCGAAAAACTCTTGTGCTCGAACTTTCCCTTACCAAGAGCGCAATCGAGCTTCGCTCCGACGAGGTGCTGCAGTACGGCACCCGCGTAATACACGCCCGCCGCCGTCTTCTGGCGCTCTTCGGCTTGCGCGATCATGTCGCGTACCACGGTGCGCAGGCTCTTCGAAGCGTCGAGGGTGATCTTGAACGGTTTGCCCGCAAAAAACTCGTGAACGCGATCGATCCAAAATCTCTCCACAACGTCGAGATCGACTTCCCCATGTCCTTGCAGCCAATTGAGAAAACTCACGTATTGGCGCATGTTGTGAAGGCTTCCGCGCGAGGTTCGCCCGCCCTCGGACGCAAGCACCCGATCAATCCCGTGTCTTTTTAAAACCGCCTGAACCGCTCCCTTGCCCAGACCCAAGACTTGCCCGCCTCCTTCGGTGATTAGTTTTTCGGCATCAAGCGGAAGCCCCATCGTCCGGGCGTGTTGCGTGACGACGAGCACTACTGACAGGGGCCCCTTGCCGCGAAAACTATTCTCTGCTGCGAATGTGACCAACTTCTTTTCGAGCGGCTCGCCCGCCGCTTTCATGCGGCTTCTCTTTCGTTGCTCGCCGCCGCTGCCTGGAGGGGTTCCAGAATATTCGCAGCCAAAAACCGAACGACCGGCACCGCGACTCCGTCGCCTGAAAGATGGTAAGCCTCGTTGTACTTCTCCGGCAGCTTGTATGTTTCACCCAAGCCCATCAGCCGCGCCGCCTCGCGTGGCGAGAGCAGGCGCGAACGAACGCTCTTTCCCTCCACAATCATGATCGTCTGGCGACTTGATCCGCCTACCGGCGTTCGGAGGCAGCCAGAGATGTCGTCAAACCGAACTTCCGCCCGCTGCACGCGCCTGCCATGCGTATCTCGCCGCATGCGTTTGTAAATACCGCCGACCATACGAACGCCCATTTTCTTCGCTTGCTCGACCTTTTTTCGATTGAGCGAGCTCATGAGCGACAAAAGGTAGCGCGTCTCCGAGGCCGTATGCCAGTTCACGCCCAGCGGCTCGTCTTCAATCACGTCCAAAAACTTGGAAGTCCGCGCCGGGGGTGGGGGAAGGTGCCACCAAACCCACGCTGCCTTCGCCTGCGGAGACAGTTTTTCATGAGCGTTTCTTAGGTGCGGCGGATGCCACACAGGATCGGGCCCTTCATCGACAAGGCCTTCCGGGACCTCAACGTTCTCGCGCAGGCACACAATAAATAGCCGGGGCCGGGACTGAGGAAGGAAGTGCACAGCATCAATGACAACCGCGCCGAAGCGATACTTTTGGTCGACAATCGCATCCGCAATGGCGGCGAAATCCCTGCCGCCGTGCGACGCCAAAGCCCCGCAGACGTTTTCCAGCACGATCAACGAAGGCGACCGGCTCTCGTTGCCAAGGTCCTTCAAGAGGTGCCAGAAAGGCCAAAACGTCCCCGATCGTTCGCCGCTCAGCCCCGCGCCTGAGCCCGCTAATGACAGGTCCTGGCATGGAAACGAGGCCCAGGCCAGTGTCGCGACCCCCGGCAAGTCCTTCGTCGAAAGCTTGCCGACATTCTCGACCTTCAGATCCTGGCCGCCCCAATTCGCGGCGTAGCTTGCGGCCTTCTTGGCGTCGATGTCATTCGCGAAGAGGCAAGTCCACCCCTGCCCGAGGCCTGCCCGCGCCATGCCTCCGCCTGCGAAGAACTCATAAAACGATCGCATCGTCACACCTTGCGTTTGAAAAGCGGCCATTTGTCACCAATATACTGTTCGGTCGCTTCCCGAACGACCCAGGCGAGTGAGACTTTTTTCTGGCGGGCGACTTCCTCTAAAGCGGTGTAGAGTTCTTGTGGAAAACTGATAGTCGCCCTCACCGGCGCATTTTCGGTCATGGTTTCTTTCCGCTGTGCACTTTTGTTCATACGAGTGAAGCGTCCGGAGTATATCACCACTCTTCACCATAGTGGTGAACGAAAGCGAGACCGCTCGCCGGGCCCAGACCTTCACTTTTGGTCCCTTAACCTGAACTTTGGTTTATAAATCCGCACGACCGTTTCGATGAAAAGTCTCGCCCTTAGAATGACCTCCGCTGACTCGTCAGCGTTGCAGAATTCTCCTTGGTGGACGATAGCGTTCCGTTTTTGGTTTATCTCTTCTGCATCTTTCTTCACATCGGCAAAACGCCTGTGATGCGTGGTTCCCTTGGTTATCGGAAGAAGTAGGCGATTCATCTTCCCATCGAGGCCATTAGCCCATCTGAGCAGGCTATTTACGAAATCGGACCTAAATCTACCTTTGGACGCGAATTCCTTTCGTACTGAGAAGTTGGCAGCAATCTCCGCCGCCGTCGCGGCCCGCACGATTGCGGCCGACCATTCTTCGCGTGAATGCAGACCCGTCAGCTTATGCCATTGGGATTGAATCTTTTCCGGGTCCGTTCTCCGCTCGTACCCCTTTTTCTTGGCCATAGTTAATTCAGCTATCCGCATCTACCGTCACTGGTCGGTTTCCAAGAATGGAACTAATTGAAAAGCTAACCGGATCAGGGGTGTGATTCTGCAGTTATTGGCTAAAACTGTCAATAAATTATTGGCTTATTAATAGCCGGCGAGCGCCCGATGGCTCATCGAAGACTAGAAAATACACCGAAGCTAGTTGCGCGGTTTCGGTCAGCTCGCTCGGGAGCGCAACCATCGGAGCCGCGCCGTTCCGGCCTCGCTGATTCTGTATTCCAACGTGCCCTTGCCCCAGGAACGTTTCTGGAGCAACCCAAATTTCCATAGGCGCTTGAAGTAGGTCCACGCCGAGTGCTTGGGTGAGAAATTGAGGCGTTCCGCAGCTGTGCAGGGGCTCAACCATTCACCGTTTGCCCGTTCAAATACGGACAACGCTTGCAATTTAAGTTTGTTGTACGATTTCATTTGTTGTTTTTCCGCTCCAGGGCTCTTTTTCCAGTATCAAAAACTAGTTGCTGTTTTGGAGCAAAATCGAGTCCGGGTCGTGCCAGCGCGCCCGACCCAGGGATCTGCAATTTGTTCTAAATCTGGCTCTTCATTTCTTTTTTCTTGCTCCAGTCGTTGAATTGGAAACAGAGCCCTATAAGCGTAATCAGTGCGCCAACAAGCCACCAGGTCCAAGACTTCTTAAAAGTCGCCGCTGCGGCCAGCGTTAGGCCGCCGGCGCCAATGGCAAGTTTGGGATTAAACGCGGCCAGAGCAGCGCATCCTGCGACCGGAAGCCATAGAAAATCTGCTCCGCTATCTTGGACCGTCGGCGTTTCCGGCCGAGCGTCCTTCTGGGCCGCCGCAAGCCGCCGCAGCTCGCGGCGTCGTATGCGCCGTTGAGCCCGGTGCTGGAGCTCCCAGGTTCTCTTGTGTTCGGGATCCTTATAAGGCATCGTCAGTCCTCTTGGTGCATCGAACCGCAGCTAGCCCTTGGGGAAAAATTTGGGCGCAAAATGGGCGCAAAACTCCGGCTTTGGAGTCGAAATTGAAGGGGAGCGGGGGAAGAGGACAACTGATTCGGCGAGACTTAAGTGGTTTCATTGTTTTGCTGACTTGAACTCATAACCCGAAGGTCGTCAGTTCAAATCTGACCCCCGCAACCAATCTTACTGATTCACAAGGGCTTGTTGGACTCCACCAGCAAGCCCGTCTTCTTTTTGGGAAAGATTTGGGAAAGAAATCACTTTTCCCGCGTCAATCTCAGGCCATCCAGTGCCGAAAAGTTCACCAAGTTTTTCTGCCGCGTTCCGTTCATCGGCGGTGAAAGTGTGCGTGTAATTGTCCGTCACACTGTTTCCGCTGTGCCCTAAACGCTGCCTGCTAAGTTGCATTTCTGCCCGGGCGATGGACACGGCAACGCTATCTGCGGCCATTCCCCAAAGTAGGTCGCGAAGAAGGATGTTCCCGCACTCCGTCCCGCGCGTGCTCGCCGTGTTGACCCAAGCGAAACCGAGGTCAGCCCTTTCTCCAAAGGGCTCATTTTGTTTTTGATTGGCGGAGCACATGCGCACTGTCAATTGAAACCTTAATTTGAGGGACGACGGGGATGGAACCTGGTTCAAACAAACACCACAGCTCGTAAACGCTCAAGGCTACAGCAATCTATTTTGGCAAATACGACCTCAGACTGATATGTCATCCGTTCAAAAAGAGCAACGCTTGAGGCATCAGCGGCCCTTCAAGCTGGAAACACCCTCGGCGGCCGCCGCCAACAAAGCGCTTGGCAAAAACAGGAGAAAGAGCATGAATGAGTACAACGATCAACCAGGTCAGACTTCTCACGGAGAATCAACAGGAAGTGGCGGCACCGGTACGGCCGCTCGTATGAAAGAACAGATCACGGAAACTGCCGGTGATGTGAAAGGAAAGGTCACTGATTTCGGCCGCAAAACCGCCGAGAAAATAGACAGTTCGCGTGAATCAGCTGCCGTTGGTCTGGAGAAGACGGCTACTTCGATACATTCGGGCGGCGACAAATTGTCCGGCGTGGCCCACTCCGCTGCCGACAAGCTTCAATCTACGGCAGATTATGTCCGCCGAACCGACTTGAAGGGCATGGCGGAAGACGTTCAGGACATCGTAAAGCGTTATCCCGGACAAGCGCTGGCCGCGGCGGCCATTCTAGGCTTCCTTGTGGCACGCGGTTTGCGCCGCGGCGACTAGTCATCACCCAAGGATAACTTCAGCATGGTGTCTCAAATTCATCGGTCCATCCCGGAAGTCCTGCAGGATATTGTCGGCAATATCCAGGAAATCGTCCGTTCTGAATTTCGTCTGGCAAAGGCCGAACTGAAAGAAGAGGCTTCGCGAGCGTCCAAGCCAGTCGCCACATTCGGGATAGGGATGGTTTTTGGCTTCTACGGAATCGGGTTTTTGCTTCTGTCATTGGTCTATTGGTTGACCACACTGATGGCAGTTTGGCTGGCAGCTCTGCTTATAGGCGCGGGCCTTGCGATTGTCGCCATTGCGCTGATGTCTTTCAGCGGCAAGAAATTGAAGCGCGTGAATCCTACTCCGGACAAAACCATTCGAAGCTTAGAGGAGAATGTCTTATGGACGAAACATCCGATCAAATAGAACGGCACATCCAGGAAACGCGCAATGACCTCGGCGACAACTTTAACGAGCTGGGAGACAAAGTCAAAAAAGCAGTCGACTGGCGTGCGCAGTTTGAAGAGCGCCCGGGTACCATGCTGGGCCTGGCTTTCGCAGGCGGCGTCATCCTTTCCGCCGTGCTTCCCTCAGGCCGTCGTTCGCGCAGCACCTACGCCGGGAGTGGAAGCCCGCCAGGAGGGCAAGCTTGGAGCCCCTCCCGACCGTCGTCCCCGCCGCCGGCGAGCAAACCAAGCGAAACACGGCAAGGTGTGGAAGCCTTGGCCGGTGCCCTGATCAGCGTGGCTGTGAACGGAGCGAGTCGATTTATCGACTCACTGATGCCCGGGTTTGAACGCGAGTTCAGCAGCGCGAGGGCCAACAAAAGCGCCGATTCCTCACGATCGGCTTCGGGGAGCGTCGCCGAGTCCCATGCCCCGCTTAAATCATCCCCCGCAGGAGCCGACTGACAGCTGCGCGAGCTGAGCTTATTATCAGGGATTCGACAACGACGTGCGGTGACGGTCCTGTGTGGCCGGATAGTAAAAATATTTCCTCTGGAAAAGCTGGACACCGATTGATTTTGAGCGCCCCGCGGTTTGAATGAGCCAGAGCCTGTGCCGAACTTGCCTCATCCCGCTTCCAGCCGGGGCGAAAGACTGGTTTGCATTCGTGAACCATACTTGAGCGCATAAACGTGCGTAAGTTCCGCCCCGAACAGCAGAATTTGCGTTGAATAGTAGACCCAGGTCAGGAAGATGATCAGAGAACCCGTTGCACCATAGACCGATGTTAGGGCGGAATGGCCCAAATAGAGTCCGATGAGTACCTTGCCAATCGTAAAGAGAAGTGACGTTACCGCTGCGCCCATCCAAACATCGGGCCAGGAAATCGCAGTGTCGGGAATAAATTTGAAAATGATCGCGAATAGAATTGTAATCATGCCGAAGGAGGAGACAAAGTTTATCGATTCCAAAAAGACACCCGACACAGGAAGTGAGTTGCTTGCGAATCTTTGCGCAGCTGACAGACCTGCGGTGACTACCAATGAAGTGAGCAAGAGAAATCCACTAGCGACGACCAAGCCGAGAGAAAAGACCCGCTGTCTGATAACGACCAGCCAGAAACTTTTTGTCCCGCTATCCACCTTCCAAATTGTGTTGAGAGCGTCCTGAAGCTCAATGAAGGCTCCTGATGCACCAACTAAGATAGCCAGTAGGCCGAGCGCCGTCGCAAATACTCCTAGTACAGGCTGGTTTGTGTTTTGAATGATTGTTTCGATCGCGGTGGTACCCTGCGCACCGATCAACCCTTGAAACTGTCGAAGAATCTCGTTCTGTGCGGCTTTCTCGCCGAATACGAGCCCCGCCACCGATACTGCGACGATCAACACCGGAGCTAGCGAAAATACGGTATAAAACGCCAACGCAGCACCGAACCTTGGCGCATTGTCAGCAAACCATGCAGCGCCGGCCTCTCTGAACAGTACTGCCAGCGTTCCCGGAAGGCTGACCCGCGACGTTGTACTCGATCTCATTTCTCTCCCTACTTGTCATCCTATTGAGTCGACACAACCTTTTCCGGGATCACCGGCGAGGTATCGACACCGCCTCGTCCGCCCCTAAGACGATTCTGCAAAGCTGACGTTGTGTTCACGTTGATTCAATAAGGACAAATCCGTAAATTCTGAGGTTCTACGGCACGCCCCCGTTTTTGAACGTTGGAAATAAGAACATTTATCCGTCCTGACTAGTTGAATGGAAGGTGCCTTCGCAGGCAATCATTTCCTGCCAAATACATGACATCTCCGACAGACGATCCGGTCAGCGCCGTGTTGCCATTCCTTGTTGGTACGTGACAGTGCTAGCCGCCTACCAGTTCTTCTCGATTGAACTAGGTCTTTCGTTCGTTGAATTTCAACGTGAGGGATACGACTTAAGGTTATATTTGCCATTCATCTTTTCTGAGAATCTGAAAAACGCGATCAGCTCCCAGTTAAAGGCCATTAACGCCGCTGAAATTTCCGTTTGGTTTTCGCAGCTCTCCGTTTGAGCGATTGATAGCCGTTGCCAGTCATGACTGGCTCCGTTCACCGGCCGCGTCACCTCGTACCTGAAGGACTTAGGTCTCAATCAGCCAGCGACCGACGAAAACTTCCTTCGAACGTGTGGAATTTTCTTGGCTGTTCACTACTTTGACCGGAGAAATGGGACCGCTCATTTCGAAAAGAATGCGCGTGTCTTTTGGGGTGATCGTGAGGCAAAAAAGCGAGCGGCGTGACAATTCGCGACTTCTCCGCGTCGTCGCGGCAGTTGTGCTGATCGCAACGCTCTATTTTGCGCGCGTCGTATTCATACCATTGGCGTTGGCACTTCTCGTTTCTCTACTTCTGACTCCCCTGGTCGTAATCCTGGAAAAAATGAAGTTCCCGCGGATCGTCGTCATCTCTTTGGTCGTTCTGGCCGTCGCCGGCGCGATCGGAGCAATGGGGTGGTTCATCTCCCAGCAGGTCATCAGCTTAACGGAGCAAGTGCCAGCTTATAAGAAAACTCTGGAAGAAAAGGTTCACTCCCTTGGGAAAGGCCGCAGCAAAGGCGTTCAAGCAGCCTCCGAGACCTTGCGAGACTTGGGGAAAGAAATTGCCGAGACCGTCCCTGGCGCAAAATCAGCAAGTGAAGCAAAGGGATCGCAGGCGATTCCGGGATCGACACCCGCACGCCCCCTGGCCGTGGAAGTGGTCGCCCCAGCCAATCCTCTTGCATCGGTGGAAAATCTGCTCGGGCCACTGGCTACCGTCGGATTAGTTGCGCTATTCACCTTGTTCATGCTCTTCGGCAGGGAGGACCTTCGCAATCGGTTTATTCACCTCGTAGGCGGCGGTCGTTTGAACGTCACGACACAGGCACTCGATGAAGCGACCCATCGAATTAACCGGTACCTGTTCCTGCAACTGCTGGTAAATTCGGGATACGGCCTGGCGATCGGCACCGCTCTGCACTTCATCGGCATTCCAAACGCTTTCCTTTGGGGCTTCAGCGCTACGATTCTTCGGTTTTTGCCATATGTCGGGCCGCCGCTTGCCGCCTTGATCCCGATTGGTTTGTCGCTAGCGGTCTTTCCAGGGTGGCATCACGCCCTGGCTACCGTTGGACTTTTCCTCGCTCTGGAATTGGTAGTGGCGAATTTTGTGGAGCCCCTTCTCTATGGCGCTCACGTCGGTCTCTCGCCCCTCGCCATCTTGGTCACGTCGGTCTTCTGGACTGTGATTTGGGGACTGCCGGGACTCATTTTGTCAACGCCATTGACGGTGTGTTTGGTTGTCCTCGGTCGTTACGTTCCAAGGCTAAGTTTCCTGAGCGTTCTCTTGGGAGACGAGCCCGTGCTCTCCCCCCAGGAGCAGTATTACCAGCGGCTATTGGCTACGGACTCTTCGGAAGCCAAACAAGTTTTGGAGCAATATCTGAAGGACAAGCCTTTGGAGGACTTGTACACCTCGGTCGTAATTCCCGCCTTAGGTCTGGCCGAACAAGATCGTCATCGTAACGAACTCGATGAAGAGACAACGGATTTCATCTTCCAGAGTACGCGCGAGATCGTGGAGGAACTAGGGGAGAATGCGCCGCAATCGCGCGGCGATGAAAAAGATAAGGTCGTCGGCGATTCTCGAGCGACAAGCAACTTAGCGGACAAGATAGACATACTCTGCATTCCTGCTCGGGACGAAGCCGACGATATCGTCGCGCTTATGCTGGCTCAGCTTCTCGAGCGCCAAGGCCAGGCGGCGCGCAGTATCCAAATCGCCAGCACGGCGGATATGCTGGCAGAAGTCGTTGAGGCGAAGCCCCGACTTGTCTGCATTTCAGCGCTGCCGCCGTTCGCCATAGACCATGCGAGAGCGCTGTACCTAAAATTGCATGCTCAGCAGCCTAAGCTCAACATTGCCACCTGCTTATGGCACTTCGAAGGTGATGCCGAGAAAGTTGCTATTCGGTTAAAGCTGGCAACTGGCCACCGACTGTTCACGACCCTGCCCCAAGTTCTGAGGTTCATCGCATTGGAGCAGGAAAAGGGTGGCACCGGCGGCGTGTCTCCTCACTAAATCCGGATACACCTTCCCGGCCCACCTTTTACGCTGTTCAGCCTATGGCGATCACTTCCCGGATGCCCCAGCATCGTCACTTAGCACGTACCTCTGTTTCAGTCGCCCACCTTGGTGGTAACTGTTCGAGATCGAGCTGAGCCATTCAAATTGAATTTACGGGCCGGTCGCCAGACAAAGACCGACGTCCTCGGGAGCCCCCTGTGAAAGAAAACCGCCTTAAGCACCTTTATGTTGAAGAGTTGAAGGATCTGTACAGCGCCGAGAATCAATTGATCAAAGCCCTGCCGAAAATGGCTAAGGCATCGACATCCGACGAATTGCGCACCGGTTTTGAAAAACACCTTGAGCAAACAAAAGAGCATGCGGCCAGACTCGAACGGATTTTTAAGGCTCTTGGGGAAAACCCGAAAGGAAAACATTGCAAGGGTATGGAGGGGCTGATCGAGGAGGGCAGCGAGATGATCGAGGAAGTCTCCGAGCCAGAAGAGCTGGACGCTGGCCTTATCTCAGCCGCTCAACGCGTCGAGCATTACGAGATCGCCGGCTACGGCTGCGTCACGACCTACGCGAAGCTTCTAGGGGAAAACGACGCGATGTCGCTTTTGCGGCTGACGCTCGAAGGGGAAACAGCGACCGACAAGAAGCTGACCGAGCTCGCCAGTAGCATCAACCTCGAAGCCGCGGAGTCCGAAGACTCGCAGGCCGCCGCGCATTCCAAGAAGAGCAAAGCAGCGCGGATGTAACCAGACTTAGTGAACAAACGGAGGTACCGAATGAAAGGAAAGTGGATGAAATCATCGCGATGGCTGCTGCCTGCAGGGTCGCTCATCATGGGCGTAACTCTCACGGCGGCACCAATTCCCAGATATCAAGACCCACAGCAACCTGCACCCGATAACACCAAACAAAACAAAAACCAAACCAACCCGAGCGCGGACCAACAAAAGATGAATGCCGGGGACCGCGAACTCACGCGCAAGATTCGAAAGGCCATTCACGAGGATTCGAATCTCTCGACATACGCGCACAACGTCAAAATCATCTCGCAGAACGGTAAGGTCACCCTCCGCGGACCGGTGCGGTCCGAAGAGGAGAAGGCCAATATCGAGGCCAAGGCTGTCGCCGCGGCGGGTCAAGACAACGTGAGCAACGAACTGCAAGTCGCACCACCCAAAAATTGATCATGAAAGCAAAGGAGAAAGCGAATGGCAGATAAAAAAGTAGCAGTATTTGGAATTTATTCGACGCGCACGGCGGTGGAAAACGCGACCGATGCCCTGGTTCAAGGCGGATTTCCCACCTCTGATATCTCGGTGCTTGTGCCTGAGAGTCAGGGAGGAACTGGCGTCAAGGACATCGGAACTGAAAAAGCTACGAAAGCGCCCGAAGGAACGGCAGCCGGAGTAACCGCAGGAGGAGTGATCGGCGGTACCCTCGGCGTGCTGGCAGGTGTTGGTCTGTTGGCAATACCGGGCCTCGGCCCTTTTATCGCAGCGGGGCCGATCATGGCGGGACTTGCGGGTCTTGGCGTCGGAGGAGCGGTGGGCGGTGTGACCGGCGCCTTGATCGGAATGGGTATTCCGGAATTCGAGGCGAAGCGCTACGAAGACCGCCTAAAAAAGGGTGGGATTCTTCTCTCCGTTCATTGCGATACCTCGGAAGAAATTAACAGGGCCAAAAAGGTCATCGAGCGTACAGGCGGAGAGGACGTTTCTTCGACAGGAGAATCTTCTGTGAAGGAATCAAACGACGCCCGCCGCGCTGCTCGCGGAAACGCCTAATTTGCAAAGGAGGGAATATTCACAGTCCCTCCTTTCTCTTTTCGAAGAGATGGAATACTCCGCGATTGGAGCTCCGGTGGAGAACGTCGCGCACAAAAATGGAAGATCGAGATATCTGGGACGGTCGGTTCTCCGTCACGCACTGCTGGCCCTGACCGGATTGAACCACAGTAATACTTGGCCTTGCTGAGTTGCGGTGTGCCTGTTCTACGCACAAAGCAGAGTTCCGAAGGCGAAAAAGAGTAAAGGAAGAAAGAAAATGTCGGACTTAAAAGAAATGCTCGTCGATCAGTTGCAGGAACTGTTGAATGCAGAAAACCAGATCGTGGGCGCGCTGCCAAAGATGGTCGAGGCAGCGCACGATGCCAAGCTCAGAGAAGCGTTTGGGAAGCATCTTACTCAAACGGAAAATCAGGTGAAAAGGTTGACGTTATCCTTGGAAACGTTGGGAGAATCCGTCCACTCAAAGCCTTGCAAAGGGATGAAAGGGCTTCTCGAAGAGGGGCAGGAAACGATCGGGGACGTCGAAAATGGGGACGAACTGATCGGAGATTTGGCGCTAATTGCAGCTGCCCAAAAGGTTGAGCACTACGAAATTTCCGGCTACGGCACAGCGAGGTGCCTGGCGAAACAGATTGGGGAGCGAGAAGTCGCGGCGCTCCTCTCGCACACGCTCGGAGAGGAAGAAGCCTCCGACTTTCTCCTCACTGCGGTAGCGCAATCTCTACTGCAGCAGGCCGTTTCCGTGGAGTTCGGCAATGGGACCAAAGCCCCGTGGGGCGAACCCGGTGATACATCGGCTAAAACGAGGCTGGCCGAATCACATTTCGCGAGCGAACCCCGCTCTGTCGCGCAGGGTGCAAAATCCAAGAAGGCCAGGGCGTAGGAGCGAAATATGTATCACCACATTAAAGAACTGATGTACACCGTAGACGTAGGGACTCCAGACCCGGCTTTCGGAAATATGCTCCTCGAACAATTTGGGGGCGCGAACGGAGAGTTGGCTGCGGCCATGCAATACTCCGTGCAGGGAATGAATTGCGACGACCCGGAGCGTAAAGATCTCTTGATGGACATCGGGACGGAAGAACTCAGTCACCTTGAAATTGTAGGCGCCTTGGCGCGCCTGCACCTTCGGCCGTTGAAAGACAACCGGCGCGCGGCCGAGGTCGATCCCTTGATTGCCATCGCCGGCGGCGGTGGGGTCGCTTTGCATAACTCGATGGGAGACGCCTGGACCGCGGACTATCTCAAAATTACTGGCGAACTCGATGTGGACCTCCGCAGCGATATCGCGGCAGAAGCCCGGGCCAAGATCGTCTATGAGCGACTGATCCAGTTCACCGACGATGCGGGCTCGATTCGCGCGCTTCAATTTCTCATGACTCGGGAAATCACCCATTTGAAGGCGTTTACAGCCGCTCTGGAGAGCATGGGCAAAAATCGTTTCTCCATCGGAAGCATTCCGCCAACGCCGGAGTTGGTAAACCAATATTTCGACGATTCGACAGGAACAGGCGACAGAGGCGAACCCAATGCAAGTGGACCGTGGAACTCCGGCGGTGATTGGGAGGTTGTCGAAGCTCCTGCTTTCACACAACTTAAATCGGAGCATAAGGGAACGCGTTTAAGTTCGAATGGTGAGAAGCGGATTAGCGCGCGGGCGGGTTCCGCAAAGTAACAGGCTGCGACTCGAATCGCCGCCCAGAGTTGAAGTATTTCCCGCACTGCTACTGGTTTCCAATCGGATTCGCGCCCGATCCTTGCTCGGAATCATGAATCACCACGAAATGCCCTCTAGGCATGAAATCCAGCACGGACTCGCCTCGGCGTTCGTCGGTTGAATGTTCCCGTGGACGGATACGCTTCACCACGCGTCGTGAACGATAAAAACTTGCGAGAGCTGCAGCGACATGGGGATTGATGAACTTCGAACAGGTGCCCCGGAAACAAGGCGACCGACGCGCGGCGCAGATAGGAAGGGATTGTTGGTCTTTACCAAGCTTCCTCGCCCACTTTGACTTCCGCCAGTACGCCATGATCAACACGGAAGAATAATTCAAGTATAGGAACGAACGAGCGTCGCGAGAGGAGACAAAGATGTCTACGTCTTCATTCCGTCAAGATGGCCGAATTCGTTTTGCGCTAACCGTCAGGAAATGTCCAGAGTTTTTGTGAAAGTTTAGGGTTCGGCGATCTGTAGCCCCCTACACAGTTCGCTCTCGCGGCATTCAATAAGGCAAATGTCACTATTTCGTACAGCACTTCTTGTATGGCGAGATCTTTTGGATGGTAGTAGGGTGCCCTGTTTCTAGGCCTCTCTCACTTAGATGTCCGCGAGTTCCCGGATCGCGTGCCTCCAGGTCCGCACTCGCACGATTATGGTCCCATTGGACGGAGTTCGACTCAACGGTTGAGGTAGTTTGACATGGCTAGTCGTAAGAAAAGCAGCAGTCGCGAGCTCCTGCGGTTGGAAAAGACTCCGACGGGGATTCCAGGATTTGACGAGATTAGCGAGGGCGGTCTGCCTAAAGGACGCACCGCAATCGTGTGCGGCGGTGCCGGTTGCGGGAAGACAATGTTTGGAATCGAATTTTTGGTGCGAGGCGCCTTGGAATACAACGAACCGGGCATACTTATGGCATTCGAGGAAACGCCGGAAGACATTGCGAGAAATGTTGCCTCATTAGGCTTTGACATTCAGGATCTCTCGAATAAGAAAAAACTGTTCCTCGACTATGTAAGCGTGGAACCCCATGAGATTCAGGAGAGCGGCGACTACGATCTGGAGGGATTATTTATCCGATTGCAGAGCGCCGTGGACGCTGTCGGAGCTAAGCGGGTTATGTTCGACACCGTTGAGGCCATTTTTTCCGGCTTCTCCAATTCCGGCATGTTGCGAGCCGAGTTCCGGCGACTGTTTCGTTGGTTGAAAGACCGTCAATTAACAACGATTATAACAGCAGAGAGAGGCGAAGGAACGCTAACACGTTACGGCTTGGAAGAATACGTGTCCGACTGCGTGATTCTCCTCGACCATCGAATAAAGGATCAGATTTCCAGCAGGCGCCTGCGGATCGTGAAATACCGGGGCACAAAGCATGGAGCCGACGAATATCCATTTCTGATCGACGAACGTGGAATGTCGATATTGCCTCTGACTTCGCTTCAATTGCAGCACACCGTATCCAGCGAACGTGTTTCTTCCGGAGTACCGGATCTCGATGAAATGCTTGAAGGCAAAGGATATTATCGGGGTTCCAGTGTTCTCCTTACCGGAACCGCTGGCAGCGGCAAGACGACTCTGGCAGCCTCGTTTGTTGATGCCGCCTGCCGGAGGGGTGAACGTTGCCTCTACATAGATTTTGAGGAATCCAGAGACCAGGTAGCACGAAACATGAATTCCGTGGGCATTGATCTAGCGCAATGGACCAAAAAAGGACTTTTGACTCACGAAGCCTGGCGCCCCACCCAATTCGGGATTGAGATGCATCTGCTTCGCATCCACAAGCTCATTGAGAAAGTGAAGCCCCAGTGTGTTGCGATCGACCCCATCACGAATTTGCTGAATGGGAGCAGCGACAAGGAAGTCTACTCGATGCTTATGCGTCTGCTGGATTCCCTAAAAATGGCGGGCATCACGAGCGTCTTCGTCAGCCTCACCAGGGGCGGCAGCGATCTGGAGCAGACCACTGTCGGAGTCTCTTCGTTAATCGATACATGGATCTTGCTGCGAGATGTGGAATTGAATGGTGAACGAAACCGTTGCATTTATGTTCTCAAGTCGCGTGGCATGGCTCATTCTAATCAACTTCGGGAATTTGTTCTCACCGGGCAAGGCGTCAAGCTTCTCCCGGTTTATGTTGGGCCAGGCGGAGTCCTGACAGGATCGTCACGGGTTAGCCAAGAGTCGAGAGAACGCACGGTGGCCATCGAGCAACAACGAGAAGTCGAGCGCAAACGGCTCGAAGCCCAACGGAGGCGGCTTACACTGCAAGCACAAGTAGTCACGCTGCAGACGGAACTCGACGCGCTTGAAAGAGACGAAAAAAACTTCGACCGGGAAGACGAGAAGCGGGAAGAGCAGGAGAAAGTGGACCGGGACGCATTGGCAAAGAGTCGTGGCTCCAAATAGTGCTGGTAGCGACGAGGCGAAGAAAAATAGCAAGCACTAACAAATCGGAAGTTGGTGCCGGTTGAAAATGAAGCCAAAACCCAAAGGTTTTAAGAAGGTCGTTGAATTGAGACTGTACGTTGCGGGACAAACTCCCAAATCGCTGGCCGCCATTGCCAACTTGAAGAACATTTGCGCTGGCACATTTGAGGAGGAATACCGCATTCAGGTAATCGATCTGTTAAAGAATCCCGCGTTAGCGAGAGATCATCAAATTCTTGCGATCCCTACTCTGGTGCGCAGCCTTCCCGTTCCTATTTGCAAAATAATAGGCGATTTGTCAGACACGGAACGGGTGATTGTTGGCTTGGACATCCGGAAAGTAAAGCCGGCAAAAACAAAGACTAGGAGGCAACCCGCATAGGGGAGTGTCTCTTTTTACCGCATTCACCTGATATTAAAGGATAGGTTCCTGGATGAACATCAGCAGAGCGCACTTTGAAAAAAAATGGCAACAAACGAAGGAAGAAGACTCGCCGAGATCCCGGGAGTATGCGCCCTATTGTTAGATCACGCGCAAAGATGACCGCGGATGCCGAAGAAATCGTGCTGGCCATCCGCCGGGGAGACATTGATGCCTTAGTTATGCAGGGAAGCCATGGAGAAAAGGTCGTCACCCTGCAAGGCACGGAACATCCCTACCGGGTACTTGTGGAGTCTTTAAACGATGGGGCTGCGACCCTGAATGCGGAGGGAATCGTCCTTTACGCCAATACTCGGTTTGCTCAAATTCTCAACATCCCCGTAGACCAACTATCCGGGACTTTCTTGCAGAACAACCTGTCGCCCGGACAGCGCGAGAAACTGAGAAAGCTTATACGTCAGGCACGCCATCGACGTTCTGTCGCGGAATTTAAGTTGCAGGTTAACGAGGAACGCCCGAAGCTCGTTAGGTTTACTCTGCATCCGTTGAAAGAGTCGGACATTCATAAGGTTGGGGTAGTTGCCACGGAGCTGACGGAGTTGGTGGAAGCCAACGAAGCTTTAAAGTCCAATGAGGAATCGCTAAGACAGCTTTCAGCTCGTCTCCTACAGCTACAGGATGAAGAGCGACGGAACATCGCTCGGGATTTGCACGATGTCACGGGACAAAAACTCGCGGTCCAATCCATGGCTTTATCGGGCGTGCTCAACCGGAATTCGGCAAACCTCGACGCGGAATCGCAGGTCGCGCTTGCAGAGTCCCTCGCTTGTAACAAGGAAGTGGCCGCAGAAATTCGCACGCTTTCTTATTTACTGCATCCACCGCTGCTCGACGAATTGGGGTTGTCTTCGGCGGTGAAATGGTACGTCGCTGGATTCACAAGTAGAACCGGCATTAGCATTGAAACGGACATACCCTCTGACGTCCAAAGACTTTCGGCAAACGCGGAAGTTGCTATTTTCCGGGTTCTCCAGGAAAGCCTCGCAAACGTGCACCGCTACTCGGAAAGCCCCAGAGCGTGTGTTCGACTGAAGAACACCGCCGATATGATCAAAATCGAGATTCAGGATTTCGGAAAAGGGATCGAACCGTTGAAGACTGGCTCTGCAAATGAGTCGATAGGACGTTTTGGCGTAGGCATTCAAGGCATGACTGAACGGATACGCCAATTGGGTGGCAAGCTGGTAATTACCTCGGGTCCGCATCGGGGAACATTAGTCGTGGCGACGATTCCTCTTTCCAGCCAGGCGGTAATGCCTACACAGGCTTCCTCCGGATTGGTGCAAACCACCTCCGTTCTTGGGACTGAATTGGCAGGGCCGGTCGAGGGTACTCGGCGAAAGCGCATCCTGATCGCCGATGATCATGAAATGCTTCGCCGTGGTGTTAGAAATACCCTGCAAACGCAGGTGGACCTGGAAATCTGCGGCGAGGCTGTTAATGGACAGGAAGCGGTCGACAAGGTCAAGGCGCTTCAACCGGACTTAGTCATTCTTGATATCAACATGCCGGTTCTCAACGGCCTAGTTGCCGTAAGGCAAATATTAAGGCACCGGCCCCTGACAAAAGTTTTGGTTTTCTCTGTTCATGATTCCGATCAGACAGTTCAAGAGGTTCATGCCGCCGGGGCTCACGGCTTCATATCCAAAGGAAAAGACGCTCAAGATCTGCTGCGAGTCGTACGTAACGTTCTCAATATAAGCAGTTCGGCAGCGTCTGCCTCCTCCGCTTCAGATTGAAATCGTCGGCGCCTTGTTTAATGCCGCTTCAGTTGCCTGATGGCGCTAGCTAAACAAAAACCAGAACCGCACTGGTACACCCGCAGATTCCGACTATCTCGACATAGGCGGGAATCAGCTTGCTGGTCTTCCGACTGTTCACCTTAAAGAACCTTAAAGATATGTTCGTGCCCGGAGAAGTGACGCGCGTCGTAGAAAGCCGCATCGGTGAAAACCAGCGCCCGTCGATGGACGGAAAGGATTTGAGCGAGGTGTTCCGCGACCGGGTGATGGGCCGGGGCCTGGGCGGGCGAGACTGGGCTGGGGAATCGGGCTGCAGACAGGGACCTACCGTCGCCCGGATAGTGGCGGGCCAATGTCGCGGAAAAGGTGCTCCCCAAAGTATCGCCGTTCAGCATGGGATCCCTACTAGGCGAGTTAATGTGAAGAATAAGTGCTGACCGCCCACACTGGCTCCCTAACACGCGACCAGAATCGACATAAGGCACTCGTCGAGAGCAAGACCTACCTAGTTGCGCGACCCATCGCACATCTGAATATGCACCATTAAAAAGGAAAAGATGCTCCAGCAAAGTTAGTCACAACAAGGGTGAGCAAAGAAGGAGAAACTCCTAGGCTAAGTGCGGGCCCAAAGGCCCTTGCGTCGGATTTTTGTGAACGCCTATGGCGATAAATTCAAGGAACTTCCACAGCCAGCAAGTTGTTGTCGACTGCGCGAACGCATTACCTAGCCTCGCCAACTCCTGGAGAGTTAGCTTATCGGACAGTTTCATTCGGCCCGGCAAATTGGACCCCTCCCGCAAGAATCCATCGGCGACGATGAGCTCGCGATCCGCATCGCCAGAATGCGTTCCGGGACCATTGACCATTCCACCGAGCAGCCAAAGTCCGTTCAGCGGCGCGATCGTAGTCAATTGGTTGTGGCGGGGTCCCCCGACGTAGCCGAGGTTTTGGGCCAGCGAGCCGTCGCTGTTTAACACCACCAACAATGGCTGTGCCGCTTCGGATATACTCGCGCCGGATGGGTTCTGTACGTACCCGGTGCTGCCCAACCCTAGATACTGCCCGTTGGGCAATGCTGCAACATCGAACAACACGTCTCCTCGATCGACATCAACGATATCGTAGGGCCCTGGAGCGCCATCACCCCTTACAAGCGCAGCGAACGCATCCCAACCGCCTCCGTCGGATCGCACCTCGGAGAGAACTCGGCCCACCAAAACGAAACCGCCGGGTGTAGCGCGCACGCCATGCAGTTCGGCTCGGTCGTGTGTGTCGATCACAGTGCTTCCCAGACGGTGGCCATCCGCGGCCGTCAGGCGCGTGAGCAAGAGTCCTGTCGATGCCGCAATGGGTTCGTTGAAGTACTCAGTGTGCGCCCGGAACGTGAAGTTGAGCATCGGGGCGTTGACGACACCGACCGCGAGCGTCGCGAGTGCATCGGGATCCACATCTACATAAATTCTCAAATGATTCTGCAGTTGTCCGAACACATCGAAGCTGCCACTCGTGATCCCCTCCGCTAGGATCGAACTACCAGGTTCGACAAGCGTGCGCCATGCTAAGCGGTAAGCGCCGCCCTCGTCGGAGTCGAGCCGGTAGGCAAGGATCGCGTTACGGCCGGTGCGCAATACCAGCGCCAGGCTTTCACCGAGCGCGGCCACTCGCGCGGCATCATGCATCAGCGCAGGCTGAAGAGCTTTGTCATCCTTGATTCCACCCGCGTAGTTGAAGAACGGATCGGTTGGGGCGGAGGCGTCGAGAAATAATTCCTCGCTTCGAATCGAACCGCTTGGATCCAGGCGGACGATCCGAACATCCGCGGCCGTGGTCAGAATCACCGAAATGTCGCCGGACGGATGTACCGCGAAGTCCACCACGGACCATCCCGCAGGCGCGGTGTAGGGCCGCACCGTGCGGCCGTCGCTTTCTAGTATCGCTAGGGTACGCTGCGGACCGTTCTCAAAGATAGAAGTGAGTCGCTCCTCGAGAACTACCACTTCGTTACCCGCGGTGCGCACCTTTGTAACTGTTTGGCCAACAACTGCGAGATCCACATCGTTGATTGGCAAGGTCTGTTTTCCACCGCAGGCAACTAGCGGCACAACCGCCGAATAAAGCAACGCACACAGAATCGTAGTCGTCCCGCGGTTGTTCCGCTTTGCCGGCGACTGGGGAGCCGGGAACACCACCAAGTTGTCGTGCAAGCTAGAAAGCCCCCCTTTCGTGTCCGTAAACGACGCTTATACTCGGATAAGCTCTCGTGAAGTTGCGCAGTTGTGCGAGGCTTTGATACCCGCGAGCGGTTCCCGCCTGATTCCATCCACGTGGTGCGACGCCCGCGTGAAATGCCCACTCGAAATGGCTTGCATCGCCGGTCAATAGAAGGGGCACGGGCCCATTGACCAGATACGCTATGTCGTCATCGGTATGGCCGGGAACTGAAATCGCCCAGAGCGATCCGTCACCAAATAGGTCAATACTTGCCCCGAAAGGCGCCATCATCGGAGCCGCCGAGAAATCGAGGCTCGAAAACCTTGCCTTTCCCAAAAAGTGGTTCGCGACAGCCGCACGCGCCAGAAAGTTCGCTTCCAGCTTGCCAAAAATGAACTCAGTTTGTGCATCCAACGGGGGAACGCCGGCTGTGTGATCGGGATGGAGGTGTGTGAAAAACACTGCCCGTGGCTGAATCTTCAGGCGAGCGAGTTGTGCCGACAGGTCTTCGCCTTGCTGCTGGCGATTGGTTACACCATTCAGCCAGTTGAAGAGCTTCATCGCCTCCGTGTAGTTGCCGTAGGGCGGATGTTTTGCGAACGAGTTGTCGAATCCTGTGTCGATGAGGAAGTCTCCAAAGCGCGGATGGTGGACCCAGTGAACCAGAACAGCGAGATCTCGCGGGGTATGATCGCACTCCGCTTGTTTGAGACTTTTCGGATCCAGGTTTAAACAAGGGTCCATGTGGACTACGCCCGTCTCAAAGGTAACGATGGAAATATCTTGTGGATGGCTCAGCACATCGCGCCAGTTTGTGAAGGCGGCGGGCGGCACTTTATAAGGTGTGATCTCGAATTGACGAAACCCACCGCGAAGCACGTAAACAACGAAGGCACTCACGATCACAATCAAAACTGCAGCGGCCAGTCCCAATTTCTTGAGTATTCGCAGTTCGATAGCCGTTCTCCATGGATCGCATTTTTGTTCACTCCATAACGCTAAGAACGCCGTGTTTACGGCGCAAATCTACAGAGCAGCGTCTCCTCATACTTTGAAACAAGCCTCGTATTTCGGATTCCCAGCTACGTCGAACCCTACGCGAATGCTGTCCGGAAGTTTGGTTGCAGCTCTGGAGGGGTTTAGATGCAACCCTGTTTCAGCGAACTGTCAGCTTGGTGTAAAAGGAACGTCAAAGTTAAGAAGCATGGACACGACGAACGCGCCTAATCTTCTTCCGATACGGCCGAGTGCCTCTGGACCCAGTCGGACCACGACATTTTTTCAAACCCCTTCCGCAATTCGGCATTGACGGCGTTCCATGCCCGTCGAACTTGTTCGTGCGAAGGAATGTCGGTTCGCGATTTGTCGGGATTCGAGACGAAGGCGACGTCAAACTCGGGATGAAGCCGTTCTCCAACCGACAAGAGCGGAAGCATAGGGTCGTGTACGGCCGTGAGATGTCCCCACAAGTAAAGAGGCCTGTTCCTGCCAGGCGCTATCTCCCGCAGAATCTCGCCGGACGAAAGGCCTCCAGAGCTTGTCCGCGCGATCAGTTTGGGTGTTCCACGTTTTCAGCCCGAGAGCGACGCAAGAGTCTTCGCTTCCCATGTGTGCCTCTCCTGTCAACCACTCCGTTTCATTTGTATTTTGGAAAAGTCTTTCTGAACATGGGCGCGCCACTTTTCGATTGCTGTTCTGTGGCCTCATCCTGAATCACATCCCAACGTTCGACGAGTAAGCCGTCCTCCATGCGTAAGATGTCGGCAGCGATCCAATTTGCGGGTGCGCCGAATCCCGAAAAACCGTCCGTGCACAATGACGAAATTGCCCTCCGCCACGATCGTTCCTGCTTCGTACCTCAACGTTGGCGGAAGGCTCTTGATGAGGTCGAACAGGCCTTCACGACCGGGAGTGATGTGAGCGCTGCGTTGAATGTATTGCGGTGACCAGAACTGCTCCGCCGTGTATCTAACGAAACAGACGAGTTCAAAGTGTGAGGGAAAAGACTACTTCTTGTGAAAAATCTTCCGAATCTCGGGAGCGAATTCGCCAATGAGGTTGATCCCGGCCCCCACGGGAATTTGCGAAATGACCGCTTGGTATCCCTTGACCTGCCATCTAGGGTGTCCTGGTTCCCAATTCGACGCGACCGCGCTGCCAGCAAATGCTCCTAGGTACGGCATGATTTGGGGTCTGAGCGATCGCTCGGTCCGGTCGTAGGTTACGAAATTCCTTACAATCGCATGCCGCGTGCGCGGCCAAAACCCTTTGCAGCGGCACCGGTCATAGCGGGGCTCCCATCCAAGAATCCCATCTCCAAGCGACGTCACGGAGTTTTGAATGATAAATTGAGCTTGACGCGAACCCAGACGTTTCGCAAACCCTTCAAAATCATCCCCCCATTCAGGGTTGGTCTCGCGGACCTGATCATGTAAGGCGAAAGCCGCTGTCTTGATGTAGATGCCCGGCGTTGTGTAAGTCTGTCGGATATAGAGCTTAAGGCGTTGATGGCCATTCAACGGCGTCAATGGAACATCCTTCGGGACGTATGAACCATAGAGCCAATTGACGTTAATCTGAGTATCGCCGCTCGGTTTTGGACTTTCTGGCGGCTGCTCTTGACACAGGCAGCATGTTGCGAACAGCGTAAACGGCACGGCTCTCGCGAGTCTAGCTAGGCCCCCTCCCATTACCCGTGTCACACGGACTGTTGACCGTACCAATCCGTGAGCATCGCCCCCTCTATCGCCATGCGGTCGATGTTCGGGATCCGGTAGCTCATCACGCCGTCGTTGTAGGCGCTGGCATCGTATCAACCGATGTAGTCGACCCAGATAATAGGGATATTGGGTTTTTTCTGCTCCTTCGCCTTTTCCGGCCATTTGGCTCAAATCCTTGTCAAATCAATCTAGCGATTGAAGGGGGTGGAGATGGCTGAGCGATCTGAGAAACGCGCAGGCGTCAGCACCCAACTTCCTTCTATGCCGCGCTTGGAATACCCGCGACTGTAAGCGCTGTTCTGAAATTGCTCGGCTGACCTCAAGGGAAATAAGATCACGAAAAATCTAGCTAAGTCCTTCCATGCAGGGTGTGATTAACAGCAGTGAGGCGTGAGCTTGCTAGGTGCTGGACTTGTTGGTGGGCGAAGCTTTGTCGAGTGTCGTGACTAGTTTGGTCGCACAGGGCGGAGACTGTACGGTACCTTTCAGCACGATGTCTTTGGCGTCCATCTTCGAGCCGTACAGGTTCTTGTTGGCGTCGTTATCAGGCCGAAGTGTTGAGCCTGATAGAGAGACTCCCGCGAAGAGGCCGCGCGCGCGGGAATAGGTCAGGATTTCTGCCTGCATCGTGGCGCTGGTTTCCGCCGAAGCAGTGCGGCCTACTGGACCGGCCGCGGCGGAGACGTCTCCGCCAAGTTTGACTTTACTGCTGAGGATACTTGAGGCCGACCGAGGGTTCATCAGAAGCAGGACGAAATCTGTAGCCTGGCCGCCCAGCTGCAATCCCGCACTGCCGCCTTCGAGCGCCATCATCGTGGGAGCTCCCCACTTACCCTTGAAGGCTTCACCGCCGCGGCACGTCATGACGCCGCGGCCATAACTGCCGCCAATGCCTATTGCAAATTTCACTACCGACGGCAGCACAACCACGCATTCGGCCTTATCCAAGACGCCCTGCGGAATACTGTCTGGAGCGTTCAGAATTTCTTGCACCACCGTGCCGGCATTCTCAACCCGTTCCTGTTCTTTTTTCTGGGCCGCGCCAGGCAACGCGAGAACAGATGCCAATCCCAGGCCTATCCACATCCTTCCCATGGCTCCCCCTTACGAATGCGTTGATTGTTTGGACGCGAGTTGGAAGCCTCGTTGAGGTCCAAGCACTACGCCCCTTCCACCGTTACTCCGAGCCCGCGAAGTCAGCTTCAAACTCGCCAGGGATTTGTAGTCGCGGCTCACGGCGTTCTCACTACCGCGGCCCGGCCGATAGCCAGCCGTCGCCGGCGCGTACGAATTTGGCGCGCTGCGTGCCACAAAGGTTTCGGAAAACCTGTGGCCGGACCTGACTGCAAGCGCCGCCGCGGTGGTTCGCCGTGGTTTCGAAGTGCTAAGCGTAACTTTCTCTCGTGGTCTCTTCGCTGGGCACTGTCAAAGTGAACAGTCTTTCTGAGTTTCTGAAAACCGACCTCGGTCCGATTTGCCAGAACGAAACGGAATTGAATGACTCTTTGAGTAGACACCGGGCACACAACCGGATCGGCGCAGCCAGTTTTTCGGTTTGTCTGTTTGTCGGAATATGACCACATTGTTGGCTTGGCTTAATGAGGTTGTCGGAAAAATTGTCCGAGCATTCTTCCGTTATCGCTGTCAAGAGTGACAGTACCGACCATAGGGGCAGGCCAGCATCCTGAGGGCATAAGTCACGCCTCGATCGTTGGTTCGCGATTCGGCGTGTCGGGCGCGGTCTGTTCCGCGCGAACGCCAGTGAATAAGTTAAATCTGGCGGCTAGATCGGTTGACAGCTTCCGCCCACTTTGGAATGGAGGACAAAATGATGAAGAAGTGTACCGTAGCGGCTCTGGCGCTGGGCGGGCTTCTTTCCAACGGAGAGGCGCTATTCGCTCACCATGACCCAGCCCAGGCCACGCAAACAGTCGCAACTCACGGGGGCGCATCATCCATCGATCAACAGATCGCGATGCTGCGGTCAGACTTGCGGTCAAACCGAAAACAAATTGTTGCCGCCAATATGAAATTGACCGACACCGAAGCGGAGAAATTCTGGCCTATTTACAACCAATACGTCAACGAGTTGGTCAACATCAATGACGCGAAATATGCTCTCATTAAAGAGTATCTACAAAGTACGAACATGACAGAGGAACAAGCCGATAGCCTCTCCAGAAGGTGGCTCACCGTTGACGAATCCGTCGTCCAACTCCGACTCAAATACATCCCCATCTTTCGCAAGGTGCTATCAGCTAGGGGCGCTGCGCTGTTCTTTCAAATCGACCGGCGCGTTCAAATGATGATTGATCTGCAATTGGCAAGCTCTCTTCCGCTGGTTGAGCCTTAGCTGCCGCCGAGCACCGAAGGAGGGCCAGGAATAATGTGTGGAGGCTCTGTTTTTTTCTTCTTGCAGATTCCTCTGAGTGATCGTCACGACGCTTTAAGCTTCCAATCAGTATAAGTAGCATTGTTGTAAGATTCCAACCATGGTTCTATCTGAGACTGGCAGCCTATTATTTTTCTGGTTTTGCTAAAAACGTATCGTTAATCATGAGACTCGCGGTGCTCGCAGCACACTCTCCTCCTAACATGCTTATGGAGACTCGCTCTCGACCAGAGCTTCGGAAGAACCGAAATCATCGCCACAAGGAATCTGCGAGTGAAACGTCCTCGACAAGACGCTCACGCTGCTTGTTGTTTTGCATATTCGGCCTCGATTTCGAGCGAGCCATCGCGCGGCTCAGATCCCCGGTGATCGTCAGGTAGCTCCGTGCCAATTCCCGCAAAGTTCTCAAGCGATGTGCGCTGGGTCCCGGACTAACAACGCTCCGCTGGCGATCGTTGCTTGGTGAACATCCAGCGAGCCATGATGTTTGGCACCATTCATGAGGGCGCCCGCGCGAACAATCAAACTTATTCGAAAAAAGGTGCCCTCTCTATAATGCTTTTATCAGATCTAGTTCTCCTTGAGTTGGGCGAAACTCAGGACCGTCTCGTTCCAAGTTCAGCCCAACATGGATCCCGCCGGCAGGTTCGCCACCGGACAACGCGCTTTCCTTAGTACGCGTTCGGAGGTGGTCCCCCGCAGGCCGTCGAGAAATCCGTCAGGACCATCCGTTGTCATGACGATCAGATCTGCGGGAAGCTCCTTGGCGGTTCGCAAGATAGTGCCAGTCGGCTCGCCGGCCTTGGCCACCCTGTTCCAGGCCCAGTCGGTGTCCTTGGGTAGCTGTACCGAGGGCATTTCCGCGGCAGAGCCAACGTGGAGCAAGGTGACCGTGCCAGCAGGCAATTGGAGGTTGCGGATCAGACGCGCGACGGCTTCCACGCTAGGCTGCGGTCGGGGTTTTATCGCGACCGGAATGAGAATGTTACGGAGTGCGATGGAGCCGTCCTTTCGTGAGACGAAACCATCCACTCCGTGCGGGGTGAAAAGTGTCATTTGCCCGGCCCTGCGCGCGATCGGCTCACCCACAGATTTCCTCAACCAGCACATGCGTCCCTCATACTGGTGAACTGCCAACACGATCAGATCGGCAGGATTTTCTCGCAGAAAAGCGAGGCAGGCCTTCACCGGATCCTTGCTCAACCGGAGAAATTTGGCGACGTTGATACCAAGCTGGCCAACCGCGCTCTTAGGACTGCCTTTAGGGATGAGCTTCCAGCGCTCAAGCGTTTCGCGGACGCCGGGGAAGTCTTGCCATTCGGCGCTCCGACGCGGCTCGACATGGAGCATTGTAAGTTTGGTTCTGGCCGCCAGTGCGATCTTCAGGGCGTGCACGAAAGCGACTTCGCTGGCCGCGGAAAAATCTGATGGATGAAAAATCGATTCAAGTTTGACGCCATCCAGTAGCTTAGTCTCAGTCATAATTTTCCCGGTTTTTGTTTCAGTCTCACTGCGCTCGGTGAGGATGCTCAATATGGGGCCATTCAACGCCCCACTAATCCGACTTGCCTAGTGAGATGCGATTAAGGCAGAGAGTGAAATTGGCGGGACCCGATGCGCACGCGGGACAATAAATCAGGTACTGTCGTGAACGGGGCGATCGCTGAAACAAAAGGTGGTCCAGAACAGGTGCGAGCTCAGTCAGAGAAGCCCCTGTTGGGATCCTGCGCCAGCCGCTGATTCACTTTCTCTGATGTGAACTGAGCGCTGACTTGTTGGTTGCGCCCTGCTGTTCAGTACCGACAGAAGTTCCAGCGCGGACGGGGGCGGCGAAACTTCACCGTGGAGCACAATTGCTTTCGCGCTCACAGCTCTTCCATAAAGCTTTCGGTTTGCCCTGTTGTCGGGCCGTAGCGTGGAGCCTTCCAGCGACACGCCAGCAAAGAGTCCCCGAGCGCGGGAATACGAAATTATCTCGGCACGTAGGAATCCGTCCGTGGCGACAGTTTGTTCACGTCCAAGGATCCCGGCGGCCGCCGACGCAGTAGCGCCGAGCTTTACTTTGCTTGCGAGAATGCTGCTCGCAGCGCGCTCATTCATGAGGAGAAGAACAAAGTCGGTGGCTTGCCCGCCGACCTGAAAACCAAAGCTGCCTCCCCCGAGCGCGATCATTGACGGGGCACCCCACGGCCCTTGAAAGTCGGTTCCTCCACGGCAAGTCATCACGCCGCGCCCATAGCTCCCACCAACTCCAAAAGCGAACTTCAGGGTTGAAGGCACAACGATCACGCATTCTGCCTTTTGCAGCAGCGACGCGGGAATTCCACTCCGCAACTGCAGTACTTCCCTCATCACCGTGCCAGAATTTGCCACTCTGTCGTCCTCTTTGCTCTGGGTCTGGATTGTGGCTGCGGTAACCGCGACTCCGGACCCGCGATCATCCGTCACTCCGGAGTACGTTGCCGTCACATGGTAGGTGCCAGCGGAACTGCCAGCCGTGTAAAGGCCAATTGCCGATAGCGAACCGCAGACAGGACTCGGAGTGCAGGCCCAGGTCGCAATGGGGGTTAGATCAAGAGTCGTGCCATCACTCCAATAGCTCGTGGCTGTCATCTGAAGCGTGGTTGACGTCTTGATCGTATAACCTGCAGCCGTTTTGATCGCAAAACCTTCGGCCGAGACGCAGATGGCGCTCCCGCAGGGACCCGTGCCCGTTAACCCTGCTGGCGTAATCATGAAAGCGGTTGCTGCGACCCGCCCTCTTGCATCGGTTACCGCCACTGTGGCTTGCACACCAGTTATCCCTGTGGGCGTCCCATTGATCAAGCCACCGCCCAAACCAGTGGACATAGACATCCCAGCTGGGAAGCCACCGGTAAATGCATAGCTGTATGGTTGCGCACCTCCTGTCGGTGTGATTTGGCAATTCACCGCGATATTTTGCTTAACCTGGGAGATGCAAGGCGGGGCGTATGCATTGAGAGGATTCGAATCAACGCTCGAAACACCAATATCCTGGCTAAAGCAAGCCGCGGGGAGCCACAGAAACAAAAATAGTTTCAACCGGCGAGATTGACGCCACGGCATGTTCGCTCCTCCAACTCTCCTCGGAGAGCTCCAATACTTCGACTCGGGAAGGCAATCGCACAGAGTAGAAAGCAGACACACTAGGTTCTCTCGGCGTGCGGCGGAACTGTCAAAAGCCACAGATTCGCGCGAGCTCAGCGCCTTGGCCCCATTAGAGATCTTTTGAGCGTATCGGGAATCCCATACTTTCCGCCTCGCTGTTGATCGACGTAACTACATTGCGGCAGGTGCTTTCTTTTTCTTGGCGGACCGGTGTTGATGACGTAGTTGACTCCAGCCAGAGATCCTCTCTGTCATTCCTGACAGGTCCCGCCGATTTTACTCTCCGCTTTAATCAACTGTGACCCTGCAGAGCGAAGACTGGATGCGCGGTTTTCCGAAACTCAGATCGAATTGGCCGGACCCATGGAAATCATCAAATTCAGATCGCAGCTTGTCGCCGTGCTGGAGCCAGTGAGGGTATTTCTGCGACGAGCACAGAACACTTTCATGAGACTGGGATCGGGTGTGGTCGACAGGCTCCGAGCACTACAGAAGGCGCTTCGCGCAAGAGAGAATGCATTGCGGAAGTTCTTAGCGAGCTCCCTCGATGCAATTGTTGTAGCGAACACCAAACTAATCAAATTCAGATCGCAACTTGTGGCTGGGCTGAAACCAGTCAGGGCAAATCTGCGACGAGCACAGAACACGCTCATGAGACTGGGATCGGGAGTGGTCGACAGGCCCCGAGCACTACAGAAGGCACTTCGCGCAAGAGAGAACGAATTGCGGAAGTTCTTAGCGAGCTCCCTCGATGCAATTGTTATAACGGACCTTGGCGGCCGATTCATTACCGCAAACTCGAAAGCCCTGGATTTATTCGGAGTCTCTGAAACAAACATGAAGAAGTTCACAATTAACGTCTTTCTCTCGCATGGTCAGACTCCATACTTCGCTGGACATAGTGCGGCTTTCATAAGACGAGAGAAAAGGCATGGTGAATGCAAGGTTAGGCGGCTCGATGGAAGCTTGCGAGTTGCGGAATATGCTTTCGTCGCACACTTTCTGCCCAATCGGCATGTATGCAGATTCCATAATGTTAGGACGCCCCTCTCATCGAATGTGTTGCAGCATTCACTTCGAGGCAGGGCAATGTCTCAAAATTCTCCAGGCAGCCTTTGGAGTCCCGCAGTGGAAAGATTTGAAAAAGTAGGCACTAGGCCAACGAGACCCGCAATTCGTTCAGCACTTTAGGCGAAGCTTTCTGGATGTGGTCAAAGGCCTTCTCATTCCATCTGACGAACGCTTGCTCTAACGACGCGAACCATTGAAAGGACATTTTCTTTTTTGCCCATCTCGGGATTCGAGCATTCTTCCGCGGCGAAGAACGAATCGCGTCTCATCCACTTGTTGATTCGTCAGAATCACTTCAACCTGCGCAGCCATCTTCAGGCCATAGAGCTGTCGGGCCGAGAGCGACTCCAGTTTCGATCGATACTTCAGCAACACGATGGACGGCGATCTACTCGGAGGGATTGTTCGCGGCAACGACAGCGCAACCGGGAAATTAAAGCTTCCCAAACGACGGGCGCTCCGATCCCGTCGGACCCGCGCAAAGCAGCCAATCAATACGCAAGTACCGAACAGTGGCACGTCAGGACCAGTATGAATTCCGACAAGTTGCCCCTACCGGCGCGCCGGGCGCAGTTCCAACGAGTCGTAGCCAGGAAGCGGCGCCGGCACACTCCCTGAAGCTGAAAGAGCTTTCATTGACCTGAGACCTGTGACATTTAGCAGTTGGGTTCGTTCGCCTTTTGTTACAGCCTTCGCACACAGTAAGGTGTTTTTTTTGGAAGCTTCAGGGAGGATTTCATGCGATTGGTCTTCTTCTGCCTCTTCGCGTCAGCCATCGTCACGTCAGTAAGCCGCGCACAAGTGCCCGTGTTCGCGATTACCCCGGATGATAGCTCGATTAAGTTCTTCGTGAAGGCATCGGTGGCTCTAGAGGGTCACTTCAAGAGGTGGGACGCCGCCCTCACATTTACCTCTCCTGATGTCTCGGCGGGTGTTTTGGAAATCAAGATTCAGGCCGACACCGTGAATACTGGAAGTGGCATGAAGGATGGCAAGCTAAAGAGCGAAAAGTTCTTCAACGTTAAGGAGTATCCGGTTATCTCATTTCTCTCAAAGCAGATTGTACAGACTGGTCCCGACACATTTGAAGTGCAGGGCGACTTTACCGTGCGCGGAGTTAGTAAGCCGGAGACGCTGGCGCTAGCCGTCCTCGGCGCGGGGGCCGGCGCGGGCGAGATTAACGGGACGATGGCCTTCGACCGCAGGGACTATGGGATGAACAGCGGTATTCCCTTCATTAAGATTGCGGACCGCGTTGAGGTGACGGTCAACCTCAAGGCGAAGCGCATCAGCGGACCTCCAGTTGTTCTCAAGCCACAACCGGCCGGACGTATGGTCTACTAAAGCAAGACGCCGCTGTGGGTTCGCATTAGAAGGGTCCGCATGGAACCACCCATCCCACCTCTCCTTTTTGCTCTGTTTCTTCTCATCGGCATGCTGCTTATGCTGGAAACCGGTCGCCGACTTGGAGTCAGACGCCGCCCGAAAGAGTCGGAAGGCGAGCGGGCTGGGCTTGGTACCGTCGAGGGCGCGGTTTTCGCTCTGTTCGGGTTGATGGTAGCATTCACTTTTTCTGGCGCAGCAACGCGCTTTAACGAAAAACGCATGTTGGTCGCGGAGGAAGTCAATTGCATCGAAACCGCCTACTTGCGGGTGCATTTGCTATCCCACCAGACACAGCCTGCAATTCAGGAATTGTTTCGCCGCTACGTGGATTCGCGGCTGGAGACGTATCGCAAGCTTCCGAATATGCCGGCGGCCGAAATAGAAATGGCCAATTCCAAGAAAATCCAGGAAAAGGTCTGGAACGCGGCGGAAGCGGCCACTCGGCTCCCGGATTCTCATCCTTCTTCTGGTCTGTTGCTGCTTCCCGCGATAAACAACATGATTGACATTGCTACCACCCGCACAGCGGCACTGCAAATTCACCCTCCGAGGATCATCTATGCTTTGTTGTTCGGACTTGGGCTTATCTGTTCCTTGTTGGCTGGTTTTCGGATGTCGAGCGGCAACTACCGGAGTTGGCTCCATATCCTAGGCTTCACAGTCCTCACGGTAATCATCGTCTACGTCATGCTTGACGTCGAGTACCCACGGGCGGGTTTGATTCGCCTCGAATCAGCGGATCAATTGCTGATGAATCTGCGCGAGAGCATGCAGTGATGATCGATGAATAGCGCTAGAACGAAGCGTCGAGACGAAATCCCGTTCAAGTGTGACACCGGCCGTCATCGGCGCAGCGCCGGCTCCGCTTCTTCGATAAGTGCAATTGTCGGTTGCTGCTAGTTTTGAAAGTCTCCCAGCGACTGGCCTGTTACTTCTGCCAGTATGCGACATAGACTCCACGAAACAGCATGCCTGGCGTGTGCACCAGCCGATTTGGATACGGGAAAAAGAGAGTCTGGGCTATTGACACGACGAAGGCCATTTCCCCGCATTGCGACAAGCTCTCTCACCTGGGAATTCCTTAGCCGGCTCTTTCCCCCTGTCGTCGCCACCGCACTGTGGCTCATCCCTTTCGCACCGTTCAGCCGCGGAAATCAGGCACAGACTCCGCCCGCGCAACCCACGCCTTTGAGTACCGCTAAGCAGTCAGTGGCGGGAGACGCGCAGGCGCCTCGCCCGGCTCAATCCGTAGACCAGACTATTCCGCTGCCTCTAATTGCTGACCGGGCAGAGCAGTTGGATCGCCTGCTGGAAGAAATCAACAACCAACTGATACCCAAATTTGTTTTAGCGGAGTCCAGAAGGAAAGCGGCCGCACAGGCGGCTGAGATGCGTCGGCGCAGTTTGCAAACCGGCGAACTTCTGGCCGGTGACCCCACATCGCTGGATTTGGAGGACGAGCAGCGTTACTGGCGCTCTCGGGGCCTCGAGTATACCGAGGAGCGAAAGCTCCTAACGCTGCGCGCAGGGAAACTGCAAGAGCAGATCCAAACTTTGGACGACCAACAACGAGAATGGGCGGCCAGTTGGCTCCAGTTTCTTAAGACCCCGGGGATAGAAACCACCGTAGAGCATATGAAGCAGCAATTAGACAAGATTCAAGCCGTAAAGTCGCAAGTGCAGGAGCAGCTAAACGTTGTGGTCAGTATGCAAAATCAGGTATCCCAGCAAGACCAGCAGATTTCGGACCTATTGCTGCGCGTGCGCCAGGCGCGAGAGCTCGAACGCGGGCACCTGTTCGAGATGGATGCTCGTCCGCTGTGGGAAGCGCGCGATTCGCAATCACTTGAACAAGACATCGGATCCTCTTTCCGCAAGTCCGTTATCCGGTCCTTTACCAGTGCCAAGGAGTTTGTGGGTTCGCACCTACCCGCCACGTTTACTCTCGCGACATTCTACCTTTTGTCGCTCCTGGGGGTCTTCAAACTTCGGCGTTTCGTTTTGGGCGGCGAGCATCCCGAAGTTCCAGCCGAGGCTCTGCAAGTATTCGCGCGCCCGTATTCAGTGGCACTTTCTATAGTGCTTCTTAGTGCGCCAATCGTGGCGGGACAAACGTTCGCTTTGGCACCCATCGCTGTCGGATTCATCTTTTTTTTGCTTTATATAGTTCCTGTATTGAGGCTCCTGACGCTGCTGATCGAATCCAGGCTGCAGATTTTTCTTTATGTTCTGGCCATATTCTACGCGCTTTGTGGGATTTACCTGCTCGTTCAGCTTCCGAAGTATTTCAGGCGCGAGCTCTATACCCTGTTGATTTTTGCAGCTTTGGTCAGTTTTGGCTGGCTCGCCCGCAAAATGAGGATAAATCTATCACCTGAGCAGAATCGATACACGCGAACTCTTTGGATCGGGATCTACGCAGGCGTCGTGATACTGGGCGGGTCCCTGTTGGCCGACGTCGTCGGATTTGTTTCGCTGTCACACGTCCTGGGGCTGAGTGTTTTAGTCGGAACTTTCGTGGCTGCGGCTTTTTTTTCCGTCGTCCGTGTCTTGACGTTAATCCTCAGTACCGTTCTGCACACGAATTGGGCGCGCTCGCTACTTGAGGTGCGGGCGGATGCGGTGGAACGCTGGGGCTGCCGCGCTTTGAGTCTTGCGGCTTTCTTGCTCTGGCTGAAAGCCATGTTGAGATTGCTGGCCGTCTATGAAGGCGTGGTGGGCACGCTATCCAAACTAATCCATCACCCCATCGGCTTTGGTGGCATGTATTTCACCTTAAGCGGCGCCCTTACCGTCGTAATTGTCTTGCTACTCGGCTACGCCTTCGCAAATGGACTTACGATTTTTTTGAAAAGGCTAGTGCTTCCAAGGTTGTCCTTGAATCGCGGCGTGCCTTACGCAATTTCGACGATGACCTACTACTTCCTCCTCGTTCTGGTTGCGGCGGCCGCCCTGTCCTCGGCCGGCGTTGAGATGAACAAGTTTACGGTGTTGACGGGTGCGCTAGGTGTGGGTCTTGGCTTCGGCCTGCAGAATATCGTGAACAATTTTGTTTCCGGATTAATCTTGCTTTTCGAGCGTCCGATCCACGTGGGAGATACGGTGGACGTCGGCGGGTTGGTAGGCGTGGTACGGCGAATCGGGGCTCGATCGAGCACGATTCTAACTTTCCAGGGTGCGGAAGTAATCGTACCTAACAACAACCTGATCTCGAACCAAGTCATTAATTGGACTCTGTCATCACAGTGGCGGCGCGTTGACGTACCGGTAGGAGTCGCTTACGGCACCGATCCCGAACGCGTGATAAAGCTGCTCGTGGGAGTCGCGGAATCACATCCGCAAGTCCTGCTCGCGCGCCCTCCCCTGGCTTTCTTTCTAGGATTTGGCGAAAGTGCACTGAAGTTTGAGCTGCGCTTCTGGGCTGCCCAGCAGGACACATGGTTTCAGCTACAGAGCGATGTGACTGTCGCGGTGGCCAAGGCCTTGCGAGAAGCCGGTATCGAAATTCCATTCCCTCAGAGAGATCTCCACATCCGCAGTGTCGACTCGGTTGCGGCAAACGTAGTGAGCGCCGGAGGAGATCGAGCATCCGCTTTGCTCGAGGATTTGAAAAGGGGGACGAATTAACGGGTTACGGGATTGCCGACTTCGGACGCCGGTCTGGCATTTTTGCCAGTTTTGTAAGGTGAGTGCCGGAGATAACTTTCGCCCGAGAGTCCGGAACACGATTCCGAAAGTCGTTCGAATGTTTTCGAACGCAACGTTCTGTAGTTCCAGCGATTAGGGGGATCACAGCAATTACAACAGATTCTCGAAACGCCTGAACGAAGATCGATCAATTAGAGCGGACCGATAAAGAGCAGCCCGGATCGGATAGATACGACAAACGAGAATTCCAACTCGGATACCTCCGGACCGACGTAACGGGAGATCAGGCATGAGCAGCACCAAGAGCACCAAAGATGTGCGAGTGGACCAGTTTTTTACAGGAGCGGAGGCTCGATTCGATCGATGGCGCTCCTTGGTGCAAGCCGCGCGAAGTTGGGAAGGAGTCGGAAGTCAGCAAAGTCCAAATAAAGAAGCGTGCCAGGCGGGCGTATCGGCGTCGTTTCAAGAGCTCCGCCAATGGGAGGATTTTTTCGCCTATCCGGGTCACGCCCTGCTGAAAACGCTAAGCGAACGTATCGATGCGGGTGATGCGACGGGAACCGTTCGTCTGGCACAAACCCTTAGCACAGCACTTCTTACACATTCCTACCGCAACAATCCCTCCGACTGGGAAGGTGAGGAGCAGTCCCCGATTGGTTTATCAGAAAGAGTGCCCGGGGGCAGCGAAGAGACTGCAGCGCATCGCCCTTACTTCGAGGTGTTGGTCGTGAGTCCCGCTCGTCCGGCAGCATGGTCGGACCTGGCACAAGAACTACGCAAGTTGCGCAGATCCCAAGACAAGTTCATTTACGAGCCGGTATTTGTCGGCAGTTTTGAGGATGCCGTGCTCGGAACGATCTTGAACGGCAGCCTCGGGGCGGTGATTGTTTACGAGGGTATTCCCTTCGCCTCGTCGCACCACAGTCCAGTTTTGCGCGAGTTTCTGACCTCAAACCTCGCCGCGAGGATTGATCCGAATTCAGGACAATACAGCCTAGCCCTGGCGCAGGGGTTGAAGCAGCTCCGCCCGGAGCTTGACATCTATTACTTGAGTGATCGGCAGTCGGAGAAGGTGGCCGGCGACACGAATGCTGCCTGCATCCGGCGCGTTTTCTATCAAGTTGAGGAGCCCCTGGAACTGCATCTAAGCATCCTTGATGGCATCGCCGACCGGTACGAGACTCCTTACTTCGACAACCTACAGAAATACGCTCAACGGCCCATAGGGACTTTCCACGCGCTTCCCGTTGCAAGAGGGAAATCCATCTTCAAATCAAACTGGATCCGTGACATGGGGCAGTTTTATGGACTAAACCTCTTCCTTGCGGAGTCCTCGGCCACTACCGGCGGTCTTGATAGTCTGCTGGAGCCGACGGGCAACATAAAGCTGGCACAGCAGAAGGCAGCTCGAGCATTTGGTGCAGATCATGTCTTCTTCGTCACCAACGGCACTTCAACCTCGAACAAGATGGTCGAGCAGGCACTATTGGCGCCGGGGGACATCGTCCTGGTCGACCGTAATTGTCATAAGTCACATCACTATGGTGCCGTTCTTTCCGGTGCATTTCCCCTGTATGTAGAAGCTTTCCCTCTTACGCAATATTCCATGTACGGTGCGGTTCCGCTGCGGACCATCAAGAAGGCTCTGCTCGATTTGAAGGCAGAAGGGAAGTTGGATCGGGCGCGGCTTTTGGTTCTCACCAACTGCACTTTCGACGGCCATATCTATAACGTCGAGCGGGTGATGGAAGAATGTCTGGCCATCAAGCCGGACCTCATTTTCTTGTGGGACGAAGCGTGGTATGGATTTGCAAGATGGAGTCCGTTCTACCGCCGGCGCACCGCGATGGGTGCGGCGGCAATTCTGGAAAGCAAGTTCAAAGATCCTGCCTACCGTGCAGCGTATAAGGAGCAGGAAAAGAAATTCGGAGCCGACCTCAATCCCGAAGATAAGGCTCTTCTTGAGACTCGTCTAGTCGCTGATCCCGACAAAGCTCGCTTACGGGTCTACCAAACAAATTCGACGCATAAATCGATGTCTTGCCTGCGCCAAGGTTCAATGGTGCTTGTGAAAGACCCGGATTTTCACGCCGTCGAAGAACAGTTCCATGAAGCGGTCTTCACTCATGCGTCCACCTCGCCCAATCTGCAAATCATCGCTTCTTTGGACGTTGCCAGGCGACAGATGGAGCTGGAAGGCTACGAACTAGTGAACCGCGCCATCCAGTTAGCGCTGGATGTGCGTCGGGAAGTGAACTCTCATCCGCTAATCTCGAAATACTTCCGAGTGCTTGGAGCGGACGAGATGATTCCCGCCGAATTCCGGAACTCAGGATTTGTGGATTATCTGACTCCCGGAACAAACTGGGCTACGGCAGTAAAGGCATTGCGAGAAGACGAATTCGCTCTCGACGTAACCAGACTTACCCTGGTGTGCGGGTCGGCCGGTTTTGACGGAACACAATTCAAGAATCTGCTCGCGGCGGAGTACGACATTCAGCTTAACAAGACGTCGCGTAACAGCGTGCTACTGCAGACCAATATCAACAACACTCGCAGCGATATCGCCCAGCTCATCAAAGTTCTCGTTGGGATATCTCAAGCCATCGAAAAGAAGCTTGCCGACGGCGGAGCCAAGGCGAAGGAAGCATTCGCGGCACGGGTAAAGTCTCTGATGACGGATGTACCAAATCTTCCTAACTTTAGCTCCTTTTACAGCCGCTTCCGTGAAGATCCCTCAAGCCTAACCAGCGAAGGTGACATGCGTTCGGCGTTCTTCGGAGCGTATCGCGAGGAGCAATGCGAGCACTTGAAGCTCTCTAGTCCGGCGATTGACAAGCGGCTGAAGGAGGGACCGGAACTCGTCTCGGCAAATTTTGTAATTCCTTATCCTCCTGGTTTCCCGATTATGGTTCCCGGACAGGTCATCAATGCGGAAACGATTGAATTCATGCGCAAACTCGACGTGAAGGAGATCCACGGTTTCAGCGCGTCACTGGGATTAAAGTTGCTGAACCCTGCGGCAATGCAATCACCGAAGCCGACAGGCAAGAGTGCCACGCCGCCTTCTGGAAACGTCAAGCGGAAATCGCGATCAGCGGCAGCTGACTAGCCGCATGTGTGGCACAAGAGTGTCTTAGTTTGTTGACTAATTGGTTTGCGAGCCTGCAACGAATGGCAGGCCGGCATCGAGACCTGGTCCTTGAATAAGGCTGGGTTAACAAGGAGCTAGACTATGGGAATATTTGCATGGTTCGCTGCGACCCTCCGGCAGTATCCGGAAATCGCGATATTCCTCACTCTCGCATTGGGATACTATTTTGGGAAATTTACATTCAGGGGAATCGGCCTAGGGTCGGTCACCGCCACGCTATTGGCGGGCGTCGTGATCGGACAGATGGGAATCTCGATCTCGCAGCCCCTGAAGTCGACCGTCTTCCTCATGTTTCTGTTTGCTGTCGGCTACGCTGTTGGGCCCCAGTTTGTCCGTGGTGTCGCCAAGGACGGCGTACCTCAAGCGATCTTTGCGGCGGTCCAATGCGTGTTGTGCCTGGCTGCCACGGTTGTGATCGTCAAAATAGCTGGCTACAACCTTGGTTACGCGGCAGGGCTTTACTCAGGGTCGCAAACTATTTCCGCCGCTATGGGCCTGTCCACCGACGCAATTGGCCGGTTAGGTCTCGCTGCCGACGAAACCAAGCGGCTACTCGACTCGATTCCTGTTGCCTACGCCGTGACCTACATGTTTGGCACCATGGGATCGGCAATCGTGATCGCCCTGGTCGGTCCGAAGCTGCTCAGAATCAATTTGCCGGCCGCTTGCAAAGAGTACGAGGAGAAGAGCGGAGGCAAGAAGGAGCTTGGCGGCGCCGGCACAGCCTGGCACCGTTGGGAATTGCGTGCTTTCCGCGTTCAGCCAGGCGCCAGGGTCATCGGCCTCCGTGCCATCGAGGCTGAAGCACTGGTCCCCCAGGCACGCGTTTTTGTGCAGCGTCTACGCCGTAACGGGGTCATTGAGGAAGCGACCGCGGAGACGGTACTGCAAGAGGGCGATGTGGTGGCGGTCGCGGGCGGCCGCGAAGCGCTTGTGAATATTATTGGCGAACGCGCAAAGGCGGTGGCGGCCGCGGGTTCCCGCGAGGTGCTCGCGAATGTTGCTGCTGGAGTCGCGATAGAGGTTGACGATCCCGAATTGTTGAGCGTCCCCGTGGAAGGTGTCGACGTTTATGTCACCAGCAAAGAGGTAGACGGCAAGACCCTTACTGAACTCGCTTCCATGCCCGGCGCACGCGGCGTCTTTCTGCGTAAGATCACGCGAGGCGCAGTCGCCACTTCGATTCCCATCCTGCCAGATACAAAAATCTTTCGCGGCGACATCCTTACGCTAGTCGGACGGACCCAGGACACGAGCTCCGCCATCAAGATGCTTGGCGTCCCGGATCGTCCCACCGACATCGCCGACGTCGCCTTCATCGGTGCTGGAATCACGGTGGGCGCCCTGGTCGGCGCATTGGTTTGGAAGGTCGCCGGTGTGCCATTAACGCTCTCAACAGCTGGGGGGGCGCTGATCTCGGGACTGATTTGCGGGTGGGTGCGTTCTGTGCATCCCAAGTTCGGGCGCATCCCCACATCGACTGTCTGGTTCATGAACTCTGTCGGCCTCAACATCTTCATCGCCGTCGTCGGTATCTCAGCTGGTCCTGGCTTCGTCAACGGCCTGCGGACGCAAGGGATTGGCTTATTCCTATGGGGAGCTGTGGCGACGACGGTGCCCCTCATCATCGGCATGTTCGTCGGCAAGTACATCTTCCGCTTCCACGACGCGCTTCTCTTCGGAATTGTTTCGGGAGCGCGCACCACGACTGCTTCTCTCGGTTTAGTTTGCGACCTGGGCAAGAGCCAGGTGCCCGCGTTAGGTTATACGGTTACGTACGCTGTTGGTAACACTCTGCTTACGATTTGGGGCATGGTCGCCATCATACTGCTGACATAACTTTTTCTGAAAGGCGGAAAAAATGGACCTAGTGAAGCTACGCAAATTAGAAACGTTGGGACCCTTCGAAATTAAAGACGAGCTGATCAGTCTCGCTAAGAAGACCTCGCGAACAACACAGTCGGCATTCCTCAATGCTGGCCGGGGCAACCCCAACTGGATTGCCACTACTCCTCGCGAGGGCTTTTTCTTGCTCGGACAGTTCGCGGTCACCGAAAGCAAGCGAGTGATGGAACATCCCGCCGGAGTCGGCGGCATGCCGCAGCCCCAAGGGATCGCGAGCCGTCTCGAGGCCTGGCTGAAGAAGCATGCCGACATGCCCGGTGCATCGTTTCTATCGACTATGGTTCCGTTTGCGACCGAGGCATTTGGATTTGAGCCGGACGCCTTTGTCCACGAGCTCGTGGACTCGATTATCGGCGACAATTATCCAGTCCCCGACCGCATGCTGGTTCACAACGAGCGAGTCGTGCACGAGTACCTGATGTGGGCGATGTGTGGGAAACCACGGCCGGCTGGCAAGTTCGACCTCTATGCGGTCGAGGGTGGCACGGCCGCTATGTGTTACGTCTTCAAATCGCTGAAAGCCAATCGCCTATTGCGTGCCGGAGACACGATCGCACTAGGCACACCTATCTTTACGCCTTATCTCGAGCTGCCGCATCTCGAAGACTATGGTCTCAAGTTCGTCACCATCCAAGCCCCGCAGGAGAACCGCTTTCAATTCACAGACGCAGAACTCAAAAAGCTTGAGGATCCCAAAGTCAAGGCGTTCTTCCTCGTCAATCCCGGGAATCCAACGGGAGTCGCAATCAGCCTAGAAGTAATCGGCAAGATCGCAAATTTGGTGAAGACCAAGCGTCCAGACCTGATGCTCTTAACCGATGACGTTTATGGAACGTTCGTGCACGACTTCCGGTCCTTGCTCGGCGAACTGCCGCAGAACACCATCGGTGTTTACTCGTATTCGAAATACATGGGCTGTACCGGGTGGCGCCTCGGCGTTATCGCAGTGCATGAGGATAATATTTTCGACAAGATGATCGCGAAGCTCCCGGATGCCGACCTGAAAGCGCTCGACAAACGTTATGGCACGCTGGTCCTTGAGCCCCGCAAGATCAAGTTCATCGACCGCGTCGTGGCCGATAGCCGGGATGTGGCGCTCAACCACACGGCCGGCCTTGCGCTGCCCCAACAGGTGATGATGAGCCTGTTTTCTCTTGCGGAAATGATGGACGGGGCCAAGCTGTATCAGAAGGCCTGTATGGAGATTGTGCATAGGCGCGCCAAGGCCATGGTCGAAGGCCTCGGTATCCAAGTCCAGCCAAACACTCTGTACAACGCCTACTACGGCTTGATCGACTTCGAGTTCTTTGCTCGCAAAAATATCGGCGAAGATGCCGTCGAATACCTCAAGAAGAACGTTCACCCGCTAGACTTGGCCTTCCGTCTGGCTGAGGATCACGGGATCGTGCTACTGAACGGAGGCGGCTTCGAAGCGCCGGATTGGTCCCTGCGTGTGTCCCTAGCCAATCTGCCTGACGAAGTATATGAGGACATTGGACGCGGCGTTCGATCGGTCGCGCGCGGTTACAGAGATGCTTTCGAAGCGTCAAAGCAAGCTCAACAATCTAAACGAGCAGGTGCACCATAGCTCTGCTTTTCTCTAGGAGTCCCAGGTACCGTCGGTCATGTTTCGTGCCAGAGCTGGGGAGGTTTTCAACTTCCTGGCATTCGGCTACGGAGGACTAGAGGGCCCAACCTATTCATAACGGAAGAACGGCCCGTTCGTCGCACCCTCTCGGTGAACGTCGTTTGGAATTCGCTTAGCGGACTACTCTGAAAGAAGTTTCATTAAGAGGAACGGCTAATGGAATGGTTGGCGGGGCTCTTCGCAAAGTATCCCGAAATGGCGGTCTACCTTGCCGTAGGCATTGGGTATGTGATCGGACGGCTGAAATTTCGTGGTGTTGGACTGGGTGTGGTGACAGGGTCCTTGTTAGGAGGAATCCTAATTGGGAATTTCTTTCACGTGCCCGTTTCCGACCAAGCGAAATCCATCCTATTTCTCCTGTTCCTGTTCGGAATCGGCTACTCCGTAGGACCGAGTTTTTTTCAGAACCTCAAAGGAGATGGTTGGCGCTGGGCCCTACTGGGGGTTTTTGTGCCAGTTGTTGGTCTTGCTACAGGCTACGCGGTCGCTCATTTCATGAAGCTTGACCCAGGGTACGCTGCTGGATTGCTGTCGGGATCGTTGACCGAATCGCCCATAATCGGTACGGCCAGTGAGGCGATACAAGGTTTATCCATACCCGAAGATCTGAAGACTCAGTGGATAGGGCATATCGCGGTCGCGGACGCGATTTGCTATATCTTCGGTACCTTGGGAGTGATCTTGTGCTGCGGCAGTATCGGCCCCAAGCTCCTTGGGATTGACCTAAAAACTGAGTCGAAAAAGTTGGAAGCGAGCCTGGGAATACAGCCTGCGAAGCAGGGAGTTCATGCGGCATGGCAGCCCATCGGCTTTCGAGCTTATACAATTCCTCCGGGTGGCCCAGCAGTTGGGCGGACGGTGGCCGAAGCCGAAAAGGCTGTCGAAGGCGTGCGTGTCTTCATAGAACGAATTCGACGAGGGCAGAAGTTGTTCACGCCTGAGGAGAGCACCGTACTCGAGGCGGGAGACACAGTCGCGGTGCTCGGACGTACGCAGGCTCTAATCGCGTTGCTTGGACCGAAAAACAACGAGGTCGTTGATGCGGAACTGTTGGACATTCCAGTTGCATTCTTTGATCTATATGCCACAGGCAAAGCCGTCGTGGGCAGAACGCTACAAGAGATCGTGGACGACGTTCATGAAGCGCGTGGCACTCTTCTAAGAGGTATTACACGTGGCGATCAGGCAATCCCGATTGGCAGGAACACTGTCGTCGCGCGAGGAGATACCATTAGTGTAACTGGTTCGGAAGCAGCGGTTAAGAAACTGGCGCCGGTTGTTGGAAGGATGATACAGCCAACAGACGACACCGATTTTGCCGTGCTCGGAACAGCGGTGTTTGTTGGAGTACTAGTCGGTGCGGCGACCATCATACCCATAGGCAACTTGAGAATCCCCCTAGGCACGAGTGTGGGCACCCTGCTTGCGGGGGTAGTGGTCGGATGGTTGCGTTCGGTACGGCCTTGGTTTGGAAGAATACCCGATGCGGCGATAGGTTTTATGAAATCGATTGGCTTGGCTGCGTTCGTGGCTATGGTAGGCCTTAAGGCTGGCCCGGTTTTCGTATCTGCGTTGAAAGAATACGGGTTCGTCCTCCTTTTCGGTGGCATGGTGGTCACTCTTACTCCTCTCATTGCTGGGCTCTTCTTTGGTCGGTACGTCCTTCGAGTGAATCCAGTGTTATTGCTTGGAGGAGTCGCCGGCGCACAAACGATGATCGCCGGCGTCGCTGCGGTACAAGAAAAATCAGAGAGCGCTGTCGCCACGTTAGGCTACTCGTATACCGTCGCGTTCGGTCATATCTTGCTGACAACTTGGGGTACGGTCATCGTCGCGCTGATGACATGATCGAGGTTCGAAGATCTTGAGACCACGGTTCTCAAAGCAGAATGAACAGAAGGCGCGCTGGGGGTGAAGTATGCTGCGCACGAGATTCGGTCCAGTGTTTCTGTCGGTTGTCACTTTGAATCTACCCGTCCTCGCACTAACGCTTCCCGGCCAACAAAATCGCACGCTGATGGTGGCGGGGCACTCTGGTGAGGCGGCGGTGGCTGAGATGGGTGGACGTTCCTACGTAGAGGTTGAGGCTCTGGCACGGCTCGTGAGCGGTTCGTTGAATTTCAACGGGAATCAGATCATTTTGACATTGCCCGGCTCGGCCGCATCGGCTTCCGCAACAACTCAGCCTTCCTCATCCGGCTTCACCAAGGAGTTCCTCAGGGCGGGCATCGAAGAAATGGCAGTGATTAGAGAGTGGCGAGTTACGCTGAGGAACGCGGTCCAGCGGGGATATCCGGTGACGCAAGACTGGGTCGACAGTTATCAGGCGCGCGCCGAACAAAACCTCCGATTGGTGTCATTGGCGGCCACAACCGAATCTGACAAGAGCGCATTTCAGTTGCTCACAAACGTGTTCAACAATATGAAGAGCTTGAGTGCCCGATTCCTGGAAGCGAACAAGTCCAGAACATATGTTGCTCCTGAATCGCTCGATAATGATCCGCTCGATCAAAGAGTTCTGAGTTGTGCGCGCGGGCTCGCTGCCATGGCCGCAAGCGGCCAGTTTACTGACGATGGTTCATGTCACTGAGTCTATCGAATAAGTTTCGTGCCGCCTCGTGCCCCACTGGGAAACCAAATAGCACGAATCCAGCCCGCTTGGTGTCTTAAGCTTTCTTCTCAGTTTGGTCTGCCCAACCACGAATATTGCCAGCCGACAGAAACGTTCTGGTAATTTCCACCGTAGCGGATGTAGGCGCCATTGTTGTAGCTCAACTTTATTGCGTGGCGCCTAGACAAAGGAATAGAGGCCGTGGCCCCAATGCGAGAATTCCTTTGCACCGTCGCTTCGTTTATTGCGCCATTGAGCGAGGTACTTCCGCCAAACCAAAAATTGGCGTCAAACGAAACCCACAACCTTGGCTTGAAATCGTAGCTGAGGTGTCCTTCGAAGGAACCTGTTGGGCTTTGCGACTGAGTGTTCGTACCAGGTGAGAATTGATTGTGCGAAAAGAACTCGGAGTTTGTAGTAAAAAACCAGACTCCTCCGTATCCATCAAGAATCCAATGGCCCCAACGTCTGGAATAGCCAAGCTCGGCCTTGAGGGCCCAGCGATTGGTTCCGTAGTTGATGAGTTTGGTCGGATCGTACTGACCCATTGGGGGCACCAGTTTGATACTGACTCCGATAATGGTCTTCTGCCTCCATTTCGAGTACTCCTGAACGTTCATAGCTGGGCCGCCTTTGAGGTTCACGGAAAAGCGAAAACTGCTAGCCAGGAGGCCAGAGCGGTACGCAAGCGTTTCCGCATTGGCGACAGTTCCCCGGAAGTTTCCAACACCATAAGGCAGGGAAGCGGTGAAGTTGGCCGTTCGGCCGAAAAAGTTCATGGAGTGGGAAAAGCTTAGAATGGAAAGGTTCACTCTTGCGGTCGATTCAGTAATTGGTACTGTCCCATCAAAAATAATGCTTCCGTCGAGGTAGGAATACGTCAGGGTCACAGCGTTCGAGTGCAGAGGGGTAATGACATAAGCCCGGGGAGCAAGATCTTGCGCGTGGCTGGCGGTGGCCAAGAAACAGCCACAGAATACCAGGACAATTGGGCGCATTTTGATGCTAAACACCTCATTTTCAGTAGCGTATGGACTTATTGCTGCCCTAACAGCTGTCAGGTTTGACAGTGTTTCATGGGCTCTTTGAGTATCCCGCCCTTTGCCAGATCTCATTTGTCCGCGCCGACCCCAGGCGTGATTTAGCTCGGCCCAATGGCTGTAAGTATTGACAGTTCACGTCTTTTCCGACGTTTCCTAGGATGCCAATGATTCCTGACATTGTTTTGCATGGACTGCGTTGACTTTGGTGCGGTACCAGTGCGTCGCAAGGCTAGGACATCTGAAGGTGGCAGATGAGTAGCTCCGCGAGTCCAGCGCGATCAACGGTACATCGACTCGAACTCTCAGGAGCAGTCAAAGAAGCTACCGAACACAAGTATCCGTCCCTCTACCAGATCAACACCCGCGTTTTGTTAAACGAATTGTCCAAGGGTTTGCAACATCGAGCGACCTTGGACGACATCGCCGATGGAGAACTTGATCGGCTGGCGTCTAAAGGGTTTGACTGGCTCTGGTTTCTTGGCGTTTGGCAGACAGGTCTGGCGGGACGAGATGTGTCGCGAGCGAAAACTGAGTGGCAGGCTGAGTTCCGAGCGGCTCTCCCGTCGCTGCAGCGGGATGACATATGCGGCTCCTGCTTTGCAATTACAAATTATGAGGTGCATTCGGACTTTGGCGGCGATGCGGCCCTGCAGCGGCTCAGGGACAGGCTCCATCGAAGAAGGATGCGACTATTGTTGGATTTCGTACCCAACCACACGGCATTGGATCATGCGTGGGTTCAAGAACATCCGGAATACTATGTCCATGGCACGGACGAGCAGCTTCTCCACGAGCCCCAGAACTATGTGCGCATGAATTGTGGCTCGAACTCCAGAGTTCTGGCCTATGGGCGCGACCCGTACTTTTCCGGGTGGCCAGACACGCTCCAACTGAACTATGCGGAGCCAACACTGCAAGACGCAATGAGAAAACAGTTAGAGCAGGTCACCGCCAAATGCGATGGCGTGCGCTGCGACATGGCAATGTTAGTTCTGCCAAATGTTTTTGGCCGTACCTGGGGCTTGCAGATGGAACCGTTTTGGCCCGGAGTAATCGAGTCAATCCGATCAAATTGGCCAAGCTTCCTATTCATGGCGGAAGTTTACTGGGATCTGGAATGGACACTCCAACAGCAAGGCTTTGACTACACGTACGACAAGCGACTCTATGACCGGCTTCGAGACGGACATGCCGGGCCCGTGAGGGACCATTTCCGGGCGAACAAAGAGTTTCAGCAAAAGTCCGCGCGCTTTCTTGAAAACCACGACGAGCCTCGGGCCGCTGCGACATTTGCACGGGAAGTGCATCAGGCCGCCGCGGTATTGACCTTCCTGTGCCCAGGCCTGCGATTCTTTCACGATGGTCAGTTTGAGGGCCGAACCGAGAAGCTTTCTGTCCACTTGGGGCGACGGCCCATTGAGGCTACAGATTCGCGCCTGTGCGATTTCTATGTTCGCCTCCTGAATTGTGTGCACCTACCCCAGACTGAGGATGGCGAGTGGAGCTTGCTCAATTGTGCAGCGGCTTGGGACGGCAATTGGACGTCGGACTGTTTCATCTGTTTTGCGTGGCAAAAATCCGGGCAGCCTCCGCTCGTCGTTATCGTGAATTACGCTGCAAACCGCAGCCAATGTTACGTGCAACTCCCATTTGGCGAATTGCGCGGTCGAATCGTGCGTGCGCAGGACTTAATGAGCTCAGCAGTATATGAGCGTGACGGCGATGAATTGTTTCGTCGGGGGATTTACATCGACATACCGGCATGGGGATATCACATTTTTAATCTGCAAACGCTCTAAGACCAGAATACCTCTTGAGAGCGCACGAGAGAGCGACCATGACCAAGACCACTGAAAAAGAACGTCTTGAAGCAGCCAAGTCTCAAAACATCCCATGGAGAAAATGGGGTCCGTATCTAAGCGAGCGCCAGTGGGGCACGGTCCGAGAAGATTATAGCGAAGGTGGTGACGCCTGGAACTACTTCACCCACGATCATGCCCGTTCGCGTGCCTACCGCTGGGGGGAGGACGGGTTAGCAGGGATTTCGGATGACCATCAGCGCATCTGCTTCGCGCTGGCCTTGTGGAACGGCAAGGACCCGATCCTCAAGGAGCGACTCTTCGGTCTGACGAACAGCGAGGGCAATCACGGCGAGGATGTGAAAGAATATTACTTTTACCTCGACAGCACTCCGACGCACTCCTACATGAAGTACCTCTACAAGTATCCGCAGGCGGCCTATCCCTACGCCGATCTGGTGGAGACAAACCGCCATCGTTCGAGGAACGACATGGAATACGAACTCCTCGACACCGGCGTCTTTAGTCAAGACCGATATTTCGACGTCTTTGTCGAATACGCCAAAGAGGAGCCGGAAGACATTCTAGTGCGAATCACGGCAATCAATCGTGGACCGGATGCGGCGGAACTGCATCTCCTACCGACGCTCTGGTTTCGGAACGATTGGTCGGCGTGGATTGCACCATCCAACAGGGCTGCCGAGAAGCCAAGCCTAAACCAAGTCGAATTTGCGGCGGGCTCGAGCGCGGTTGCGGTAAGGCATCCGCTGCTGGGTAACTATATCCTTTCCTGCGAAGGCGATGTGCCACTGCTCTTCACCGAAAACGAGACAAACCACGAGCTGCTTTTCCCAGGGCAAAGGAATGAGAGCCCCCACGTCAAAGATGGCATCAACAACTGTGTGGTCCAGGGCAAGCAAAGGGCGGTGAACCCCGACAAGAAGGGCACTAAGGTTGCGGCACACTACAAAACCGCTCTAAGCGGCGGTCAGAGCAGAGTGATTCGCCTGCGGCTAACCAAGAGCGCTCCGGAACAGAAAGGCACACCATTCGGAAAGCACTTTGATGAAGTCTTTGCTGACCGGCTTCGTGAAGCGGATGAGTATTACAAGTCCGTCACGCCGCCATCGGTAAATGAAGACGAGGCCATGGTGATGAGGCAGGCTCTCGCCGGCATGCTCTGGAGTAAGCAATTCTTCTTTTTCGACGGGGACAACTGGCTCGACGAGCACAAATCCAATCCGCTTCATACCGGATATCGAAATTCTCGGAATTCGGAGTGGTTCCACATGCTCAATGAGGACATCATCTCCATGCCCGACAAGTGGGAATATCCTTGGTACGCCGCGTGGGACCTGGCCTTCCACACTTTGCCACTCTCGATCGTTGATCCTGAATTCGCCAAGCAGCAAATGGAACTCATGCTAAACGCCGCCTACTTGCACCCGAACGGCCAAATGCCTGCATACGAGTGGAACTTCAGCGACGTGAACCCGCCGGTCCACGCTTTTGCCACACTCTTTCTCCACCGCACCACGCGAAACCAACATGGTGAGACTGACTTAGATTTTCTCAAGTTGACGTTCAACAAGCTCTTGCTGAACTTCACGTGGTGGGTGAACCGCAAGGATCGCCTTGGCAAGAACGTGTTCGAAGGAGGCTTCCTCGGTCTCGATAATATCGGCGTATTCGACCGCAGCGCCCCGCTTCCCACCGGCGGCCACCTGGAGCAGGCGGACGGCACGGCGTGGATGGCGTTGTTCAGTCAGAATATGTTGGAACTCGCGCTCGAGATTGCGCTCCAAGACCCGACCTACGAACCGATGATCATGAAGTTCGCCGAACACTTCATCTACATAGGCTCAGCCATGAATCGGCCGGGTCAGGACGGCATGTGGGACGAAGAAGACGGCTTCTACTACGATCTGCTGCGGCTCCCTGACGGCAGCTCGCAAAGGCTCAAGGTGCGCTCGATGGTGGGGCTCCTGCCGCTATGCGCCACGACGGTAACCGAGAAGAATATGCGGGATCGGGTTCCGAAGACGATGGCACATGTGCAAGAGCGCCTACGCCGAATACCCGAACTTCGGGATACGATTCACCCGACAGGAGCGGGGCATTGGGGCATAGCCGAGCGCGGGATTATGGCCCTGCTCAACCCTGAACGCCTGCGCCGGATCTTGACCAAGATGCTCGACGAGAATGAGTTCCTGAGTCCCTATGGCATTCGCTCGCTCTCGAAGTTTCACGAGCAGCACCCGTTCGTCCTAAATGTAGGCGGCCAGGAGTACCGCGTGGACTACCTGCCGGCCGAATCCAACACCGGAATGTTTGGTGGCAACTCCAACTGGCGGGGACCAATCTGGATGCCGGTGAACGCGCTGATCATCCGGGCATTACTAAATTTCTATTTATACTACGGGGATAATTTTAAGATCGAATGTCCTACAGGTTCGGGCAAGCTCATGAACCTTTTCGAAGTGAGCAAAGAAATCTCCGACCGGCTCACCCGGATATTCATCCGCGACGACCACGGTCGGCGACCTGTTTATGGCGGGACCGAGAAGTTCCAAAGCGATCCATACTGGCGCGACAATATCTGCTTCTTTGAGTATTTCCACGGTGAGAATGGCGCGGGGCTCGGCGCCAGCCATCAGACGGGCTGGACCGGACTCGTGGCCAAGCTCATCCAACTCTACGGTTCCTTGGATCCCAAGCGAGCCTTGGAAGTGGGCCGGCATGCCGCGTTCGCTGAGATAACTAACAAAGGGCAAGGCGCAGCGGCCAACGCGGCAGCTGGAGGCAATCGCTAATCCCGGGCCTGCGAAAGACGCACGTGACTGCCGCCCGAGACCAGGAAAACCGATCCTTTGTCGAATGATGGTTGCTCGAATGGAGAGAGCTAGTATTTCTCTGGCACAAAATGCCTTCCCCGCAGCGAAATTTGATCGTCATAAGTGTCTTTGCTCTTGCGCTTTGGCAATTTCACTTTTTCCCGCGGGGCCTTGGCGTATGGAATCATGCGCAATAAATGGGTAATGCAATTCAGCCGCGCCTTTCTCTTGCTGTCAGATCTGACGATATACCAAGGTGCAAGCTTGGTGTCGGTTGCCTCTAGCATTCGGTCTCGCGCTCGGGAGTACTCATACCAGCGGCGAAATGACTCCAAGTCCATTGGGCTTAGCTTCCATTGACGAAGCGGGTCCCGAATGCGAGCTTCAAATCGGCGCTGCTGCTCCTTCTTTCCGACTTCCATCCAGTACTTAATGAGCTTGATCCCCCCGTTCACGATGTACTTCTCAAACTCGGGGCAGAGTTTCAGGAATTTTCGATACTGCTCTTCGGTGCAAAAACCCATCACGTGCTCCACTCCCGCGCGGTTGTACCAGCTTCTGTCAAAGATGACCATTTCCCCGGCAGCGGGAAAATGCTGGATGTAGCGCTGCATGTATAGTTGTCCTTTTTCGCGATCAGACGGAGCAGGTAGTGCAAGTGAACGGACAATACGGGGACTCACACGTTCCGTGATGGCGCGAATTGTGCCTCCTTTACCAGCGGCATCACGACCTTCGAAGACGACGATCACTCGAAGACCTTTGTATTTGACCCAAGCCTGCAGCTTGCAAAGCTCCGCTTGCAGACGGTTCATTTCTTTCTCGTATTGCTTACGTTTCAGCTTCCCGTCGTGTTGTTCATTTTTCGCCATTGAGAGTCAGCCTCTATTTTTGCGGTTCAGCGCAAACTGTTCGTCCTTGGACTGTTATCGACTCCATGTCGAGGCTGACTCAGCCGGATCGCTGTTTTCCTCGAAGCGTGTCGTTACGACTTCTTTTGTGATTTCGGTGGAAAGTCCTTGAACGATTTCGAGACAAGGTCACGAACTACTTTATCCATATCGCGTAACGCCTTTTGAGGATCGTGAAAAGTCTTTTTATAGGTTGTCTCCCATACGACCTTCCTGGTTCCATCGGTAACGTGAAATACGATTTTGCCATTCACTTTTAACCAAGTAGATGGAGCCAATGCCGGGCCGTTACCTAATCCGTAGGTCGGCGTGCGATCACTGGGACTGAGTGGCATAGAGTTTGCCTGCGCCTTTTCTCCTTCACGGAATTCCGTGTCTCCACCGCCATCATAGAAGATGTAGAAGTCCGGCTTTTCTCTGACTTCATCAAAACCCTTCGCAACCAGGGCCTGATTCACTTCTTTTACGATCTTTAGGTGCATAACCTCATTGGTATCAGGATGTTGTCGAGTTACCAGGTTGTTTTGTCCCCATGCGTAGCGCTTATGCTCTGAAAAATCGAAGTTCTTGTCGAATGCAGTGGAGCTACTCTGCGCAGATGCAAGCGGTATCGCTAGCATCGCCAGATATAGCAAGGGTAGGTGATATGCAAAAGTCCCGGAACGAGACATGTTGCCTCTGCGATACGTCCCGATGAGATCATGAATTTCTTAACAGAAGTAAACTACTGTCAAAATCTACAGGTCAAGACGTCGACCTGTCGTCCCAAGGAAGTGCGAAAGCCAAATGGCGGTGTCAATTATTCTGGGCGGGCCTACGTCGCAATTTGCGAGCCTGTGTCAGCGGTTTATGCGGTAACTTGGGCGCAATTTATGCCCGATGGTTGACCATTCCCTCTTGCGCTATTCCCTCTATTTGGCGAAACGCTTCGATCGCCGCCTGCATGGTCGGATATATCTGAATCTTGCGTTCTCTTGGTGCTCGTTGACGCGATTCAGCCCACAGCCGCCATTCGGTCTGCCGGCCGGCCCCTGCTAAAACCACGCCCCGTTGCTTCAGCGAGTCGCTAAGCTCGTCCGCCGTGTAGAGTCCAGTTGCATCGATCATCGTAATTGGAATCATGTCGAGCACGAGCCACCGTAACGAGGGGCCAGCAGCCTGTGCGGCTGCAATGACCTCACGCTTGAAATAAGGCGCATTAAAGAAAACGATTGGTGAATTAAAGCGAAGCAGCATTAGGCCAGATATCGTCGTAGAGTCGGGATGTCGTTCGATGGCGTGAAAACCGGGGAGGCCGGCAATTTCTCCGAGGATCTCGACCTTTGGGCGCGAGACAAGTTTTACAAACCGCAAAATCGCCAGAGCAACAGCAACCAGGATGGCGTGGATGGCACCGACAGCAACAACGCCAAGCATGGACAGGACCGACAAAGCGAATTCTCGCCTGTCAATCTTGTAGATCATCTGCAGCGCTTTGAGGTCCACCAACGAAAACGCCGCTTTAACCAGTATGGCACCAAGCGCCGCGATGGGGACATACCGCAGTGGCCCGGTGAAGAACATGAGCACAACGGCGATCGTTGCCGCCGCAACGAGCCCCGTGACCTGCGTGCGACCACCGGCTGCGTCGCTCATGGCCGTCCGAGAATCGGCGCCGCTCACGGCAAAGCCGTGAGAGAGTGCGGACGCGATGTTGGCTGCGCCAAGCGCCGCGAACTCGCGGTCCACGTCTATGTCGTACCGGTTCTTGGAAGCAAAACTGCGCGATGTCAACATCATGCTCGAGAATGTGACCAAGGCTAGCCCGGTTGCGGCTCCCAAAAGACTCGGCACCATAGACAGCGGAAACCGTGGAATATGCAGGGGAGGAAAACCCGCCGGTACGTCACCTACTATTGCGACTCCATATCTCTGCAAATCCAGGAACCGCACGGCGACGGCGGCAACGATTGTGGCCACTAGAGCTGCGGGAATGGATCGAAATAGCTTCGGGCCTACGAGAAGGATTAGGAAGGTTCCCAGTGCAACGCCGAGCGTGGACCACTGCGTAAGGTCGATTTTGCTCGCGAATTCGAGAAGCCGAGGCAGAATCCCGCCGGCGGTGATCGGGAATCCGAAAATCTTTCCGATTTGACCGAGCATGATGCTTAGAGCGACCCCGTTCAGAAAACCGACAAGAATTGGTTTTGAGAGAAAATCCGCGAGACCGCCTAATCTCAGAAAACTGGCAAGGATACACAGGACGCCAGCGAGCAAAGCCAGCATCACCGATGCCGAATCATAGAGTTCTTGATCGCCCGAAGCCAGGGGTGCCGCTGCTGCCGCAACTAGCGCGCATGTCGCGGCATCGGGCCCAATGATTAATTGGCGCGACGTGCCGAATATTGCGTATGCAACAAGCGGCAGAATGCTTGAGTAAAGCCCTACGGCAGGATTGAACCCCGCGAGTTGCGCATAGGCTACGCCGACTGGCAAAGCCACTGCAGCCACGGACAATCCGGCGACCAGATCATGAGGCAACTCGCTTTTCTGATAGCTGAGAATCCTTACGAGCCCAGGCGCAGCCTTCGCGAGCAATGACCAGCGGTAACCCTTGTGCGGGCTCATGTCTTTGTTCATCGCGGCGTCTCCGGGGCACGAGCCTGGTCGTCTCAGACCTGAAGAACTTTCGGCCGCTATTTGTCCGGGTCTACTTTCACAAAGCTGTACTTGGCGCTGAATTGGAGGCGCGGTGCATTTGCCTTTTGACCGTCTTGGCGCATTATCCAGCCGTATAAGAACTCCGCACCGATATTGAGTGATCCGTAGGGATTCCAAATCAGGTTAGTGCCCGTATAGGTGCTGTGATTGAAAGCGGTAGTTGAGGCGCGATCGGTATTGTTCACTGCGGCATAGGAATAGAACGCGCTGGACCGCAGAGATTTTTTCCAGTAGTGCTGATAGGCTCCCTCTATTCCAACAGCAGGGGTCGCTTGCAAATGTGGATCAGTAAATGAAGCCACCTCAGCGTCGATGCCCAGTCCGGACGTGTCCTGTAAGTATCGCGAAATTCCATGACCAGCAGCCACGGCAAAAATGAAATTATCCTTGCCGAAAGTCTTCATGCCGGCCGAGGTGTTTATGCCCCATCCGAAGACAGAATCTGTTCTCCCATCCGGGAGAAACGCTGCGATAGAACGGAACACGCCAGCGATTTGGAAATGGCCGCCCTCGAATTCCTGCCGGAGGCGAATTGCCCCGTCCGGGCTGGGAGCATTTGGCTGCGCCGAAAACTCGGGCGTCTTGAAGATGATATCGGAGCTGGGTTTTTCTATTGAAACATAGAAGGTTGTGCTTGAACTCAGTGCAAATCCATAACGCAACTGCGGATTGCGAACGCTGACCATGCCGTTTGGTCCCTGGAAATCAAGCGTGTCTGGGAAGGCGTCCGGGTCCATGAAGTTCGAGAAAGTTTGTCCGACAAGGAAATTTTTGACCTGCGCGTAGGCATGGCGCAGGCGCGGTGTGGTCGCATTGCTTCCAAAGAGGTCGCCCTCAAGGTAGAAGCGCACCTCTCCGACCTTGGCGCTCGGAACTCGGAAGTCGAGGCTGAGGCGCGTGGGGCGAATGGACACCGTAGAGTTATTCACAGTTACAACCGAAGGAATCGGAAAAGAAGAAGGGATAAACGAATCCGTGTTTCCTGCGGGTTTCAGATCGTGGATGAAGTCTGTCTTAAAGTAACCGCCGATCTTTAGTATCGTCTGCGTTCCTGGCAAGCGAAAGAATCCTTGGTACTTGGGGTCGAGGGGAACGTTGTTGAAGCGTGCGGCGGCAACGGTATCCTCAGAAAACGTGGTGTAAGACGACGTCGCTTGCCCCACTTGTTTGGAGGTTTCACCTTGAAGCGGTGGCTCTGCAGCTTGAATTGTTCCTTCTTGTGTGGCGGCCGGTCCCGTCGGAGGAGGGGGCACTTCGCTAGCCTTAGTGGTGGCGCCAACCTTACTGTTCTCGAGTTCGCCCAACCTGGCTTGCACCCTGTTCAGCTGCTCCCGAAGCTCGTCGAGTTGCTTGCGCAATTCCTTCGCGTCCTGATTGGAGGAATCTGACTGCGCGACAATAGCAGCTGGCATCGCGCTTGCTGCCAAAAGAGCCAAGATCAAATGAACCACTTTGAAGGTCCTCATTTCAGAACTCCTTCGTCTGAACTCTTCGCGGTGCCATTTTTCACGCAGTCCTCGGTTGGTGCAGTGGGGCTGCAAACACGAAACTACCGTCGCGAAAAGGTTGGATGGAGCAGCGGATGACGGCAACTGTGACTTCTTACAGAGAACGAATTCCAACCTTAGTTCGCAACGCATGGAAACACGCGCACGTAGGCGACACGCTTTTCCCACATACATTTGCATTTCGAAATACTGGACGACGGACCGACAGCGGAGCTACCAGCGTGGAATCATCGACAGCGTTGACCGCAGCATCTTAAAGCAATACGCTTCTCTTGCCGCGTGGCACGTGGTTTGGCCTGTTCCCGCTCGCGGGCTATTGCCGGCATCTAGCGACAAGGTAGCCTTAATCATTTGTGCCGAAATGCAACGGTGCAAGTCCCCGCATCGCTGGATTCGGGTTGAGGGGAGAGGCCAGCACCCGCGTGCAGAAAATCCTGCGTCAAGCTGTGCGAATTCTGATGGTAGAGGACTTCGAGCCGTACCGCACCCACATCGCTTCATTGCTTGGGAAGACCGCGGGTTTGCGGGTAATTTGCCAAGTTGGGGACGGGCTCCAAGCCGTACAAAGGGCGCAAGAACTGCGCCCCGACTTGATTCTGATGGATATTGGCTTGCCTGGACTTAACGGAATCGATGCAGCCAGGAAGATTCTGCAGCTGACGCCGGAGTCCAAGATCCTCTTTCTGACTCAAGAGACTTCTGCTGACCTGGTTCGTGAAGTTCTCAATGTGGGTGCGCACGGCTACGTTCTCAAGTCGCAAGCCGGGGGAGAACTGTTGGGGGCGATAGAGGCCGTCCTGCAGGATCAGCGATTTGTCAGTGGCGGACTGGCAGGTGGTGAGTCCGCGGCAGGCGATGGTAACGTCCCAACTTAATAGAGTGAGATTCTGAAAAACCTGCGACCAGTCTCTAAACGTGCAGTGCCGCCACTTGGACCTGGGCGCTAGCTAGCCCAGTTCCGGCGCGTCAGGTTTCTAGGCGGTTGCCCGGACGACTTGGGGGCTTGGTCGGAGGGGCACGCTGGCATGGATTGTAGTGCCTTCCTGCGGATGCGACTCGATGGAGAGTCTCCCGTCAACGAGCTTCAACCGTTCTTTCATGCTGGTGAGGCCCAGGCCGTGACTCTTGAGCGCCTGTTCGACGTTAAATCCGATACCCGAATCTCGCACGGTTAGATGAATCTCGTCTGAGGTGCTGTTGAGCATCACTTGGAATTGGTTGGAGCCACTGTACTTCGCCGCATTCTGAGAGGCTTCTTGCAAAACGCGGAACAGGCAGAGTGAGATTTCTGGCGAGAGCCTCGGGGGGATTTCGTCAGACCGGAAGTCGATCTCCACCTTCTGCTGCGCGGAGAGTTCTCGGCAAAAGCTAGCCGCCGCCGCTGCTAGTCCAAGATATTCCAATTTCGAAGAATGCAGGCGATGCGACAGCGCCTGAATTTCATCTCCGATCTCGGAAAGTTGCTTAATGATTTCTCGGAGTCGATCTCTTAGTCCAATCGCCGGAAAAGGAAGCCCTTGTTCCAGCTGGTTCATCGTCACGGCTAGTAACGCAAGACGTTGGTTGATATCGTCGTGAAGTTCGCGTGCAATCCAGGTGCGTTCCTCTTCGTGCGCCTCGATCAGCCTTTGGCTCAAGCTGGAAAGGACCTCTTCGGCCTGCTTGCGTTCGGTAACGTCGAGACAAGTTCCGATGTAACCAGCGAAAGAACCGTCCACATTGGACCTAGGCACTCCTTGATCGAATATCCAGCGGTACTCTCCGTCGTGTCGCCGGAGGCGATACTCCATTTCGAAGGGTTCTCGCCGGTCGAATGCATTTGCGTATTTATCCAAACACTGCTCCATGTCTTCGGGGTGAACTCCATCCGCCCAGCCATTGCCTAGCTCCGCCTCAATCGGTCGTCCGGTAAAATCAAGCCAAGGCTTATTAACGTAGGTGCACAATCTGTCCGTGCCTGCCGTCCAGATCATCACAGGGGCAGTATTGGCAACCAGGCGAAAACGCGCCTCGCTCTCTCGCAGGGCGTTTTCCCCGTTCCTGCGCTCCGTAACGTCCCGAATGATGACTGTGAACAGGACCTTTCCATCGGCTTCGACCTGGGAAACAGAGGCTTCAATGGGGAACTCTTCGCCGTTTGTTCGAAGTCCCCACGAGGAACCAAGCGTGCCAATTGCGCGGTTGTTGACTCCAGTCTCGCCGAACTCGCGAATATGCCCGATGTGTGCGGCACGAAAACGTTCAGGGATGAAGCGGTCAATAGTGGTGCCAATGGCATCTGAAGCTGAGCAAGCGAACATTCTTTGGGCTGCGGCGTTGAACACCATGATCTTGTGATCTGGATCTACCGCGACAATGGCGTCCATCGCGGACGCAACGATTTCCTCTAAACGGTTCTGGCTCTCACGCAGCTTCTTCTGAATCTGCTTGCGGTCAGTGATGTCCACCTGAACCGACGCCGAACTCAGAATTTTCCCACTCGCATCTCTCACAGCGCCTGCATTTAGTAAGACGTTTCGCTTTTTCCCTTCTCTAGTGAGAAGGACCATCTCTTCGTTGTGCAGAGTTCCCGTCTTGTTCCACTTTTCAAGCAGAGCGATGATTCTGGAAGATAACTCAGGAGCATAAATCGAAGACAGTGGTTTCCCGATGAGCTCTTCCCGCGTGTACCCCAGAACTTCACACGCCGCTGGGTTGGCGTCCAGGATTTCGCCGGCTGGAGAAGTCATGTAACAATACTCAGGTAGAGTCGCAAAAAACTGTCTGAAGCGATTCTCGGAAATCTCCTTGGCCTTTTCCGCAAGCTTAATTTCGGTAATATCCGTCATCACGGCAAGCACGCACTGCGCACCGTTGACCACAATCAGTTCTCCTGAACCTAGGCCAACGCGGTGTTCACCACTCTTCGTCCGAATATCAACTTCAAAGTTTCGGATATTTCCATCGGCCAGAATTCGTTTGACGAACTCGGCTCTTTGATTCGGATCCATCCAGAGCCCAATTTCGACGGGACCTTGACCAACTACCGCACCCCGCTCCCAACCAGTGACCTTTTCAAACGTTTCATTAACTTCGATATAGCGGTGATCTTTGGCATCAGTTATCGAGATAGAGAGGGGACTTTCTCTGAAAGCCTTGGAAAACTTTTCCTCCGAAATCCGCAATGCTTCCTCAATCTGCTTACGTTCCGTGATGTCCACCGCCAGACCTATCATCCGTTTGGCTTCGCCGTTCTCCTCGTACTCGAATCTCCCTCGGGAAACGACCCAGCGTAGGTTACCGTCTTGCCGCACGAGACGACACTCCTCCGCGTAGCCAATTCGGTTTTCTCTCGCAACCTCCACGGCATCCGATATTCGGTTTCGGTCCTCGGGATGGACGTAACTAAGGAAATCACCAGTTTGACCAGTAAGGGTGTCGGAAGAAATTCCGAACACCGTCAGCAGATCACCAAACCACAACTCGCGGCCTGACTTGATGTCCGATTCCCATCCGACGGACTTCCCGGATTCCATCGCAAGACGAAGGCGGTCATGGGACCGGAGTATCTCCGCTTCTGCCTTTACTTTTTCCCTTCGTTGCAACAGGAGCCCGACAATGATCAGCGCCTGTATTAGGACTAAAAAAATGCCAACAAGAAGGTATCGGCTGTATTGCTCCCAGAAACTGGGTCGTCGGTTGAGCAAGATGCTCCCTGCCGGCAATTTGCTCTCGTCTAGTCCAAACCGTCGCAGTGCCCGCCAATCGAACATATAAACGTTGGCACTTCCCGTTATCGGGATATCCTGTGGCTTCTCCCCACTGAGAATCCTGATGACAATTCCCGCAACTTCCCGACCGTGAGCGGCAAAGCTGAATACGCTTCCGCCCACCGTTCCATTCCCCACATCTACGTCGTCCACTGTAAAGACCGGGGCAATCGAGGTGGCCGCGACCAGCGGAGCCGCTTGAGTGGCATCAATAAAGTGATTCCCGGCTGCATCCCGCATGATGGAGGTGTGGTAGACAATCGTATGGCTGGGCAGGTGCTTCAATCGCTCGAGGAGGGTGGGCATGTCGAATTCTGTGAAATAGAGGAAGTCGAGCCTCGATTCGTAGCTGCGAAGCTTGTCTTTGACAATGGACTCAAGGTAGCGGTCATAGGGTGCCACGCCGCCCACTACTACCACGTGTTTGGTGTCGGGCCGCAGACGGAGGGCCACTTCCAATGTCCGCTCCGGGTGCACTACGGTCCAAACACCCGTAAAGTGAGAGTCGAGCTTCGACGTTGCGGCAAGGAACTCTGGACTTCCGCAGATGACAATTGGAGTGTTCGGGAAAGACGCTTCGTGGGATTCGGCCATGAATTTAATGGGTGAGGGGCCGAGTGCTACGATCACGTCGGGCTTTCGCTCACGATACTTGTGTAGGAACCATTCACGAAATTGGCGTTGCGAAGTCTCTTCGGGAAAAAGGGGAGTGTCCAGACTCTCACTATAGAATTCGATCTGGTAGGGGGATTTCTCTAACGCGAAGACTAGCTCCCGGTTGATGGCGGCAACGCCAGGCGATCCCAACCCCAACTCATTAAAGATGAGGACTCGCCGTACTTCTTTGACCTGTGCATCGACGGGTGGAACCGGGAGGAAGCAGCACGTGCTCAAGAGAAGGATAGCCTTCAGAAAGTGCCGGACTCGCTTACCCTTGGACTTTGCCCTTTGTTGCGAGGGGTAGTTGAGTGGCAAATGCCCGGCAGTCACACCTACGTCCGAGGAGCCGTGTTTGGGCGGGTGAGAGCGGTTTCCTGGAAAAGCCTGACGCGATTCCATTTTGGGACTCTCTCTTACCGTCTGCTAATCTCACCTCTGGCAGAATTGACAGTGCAATTCGGCTGCTGTAGCTGATTCAGTCATTTGCAAGTAATATGAGGTGCCATTAGCCGAAAAGTCTACGCCAAAGGCTGCGGCGGCGCTAGAGGATCGAGCCTCGGCCGGTCCAGCGCCAGGGTCCCT